>Ga0194133_10005355_pt1 | contig 16386 bp, 12 predicted proteins | sample TA2KigOf40mmetaG_FD_155448 | JGI IMG/M metagenome (GOLD analysis project Ga0194133, IMG submission 155448) | Freshwater microbial communities from Lake Tanganyika, Tanzania - TA2015055 Kigoma Offshore 40m | ecosystem: Environmental > Aquatic > Freshwater > Lake | place: Tanzania: Lake... | reverse complement strand
ATTCCATAACTTTCTCGATAATTGACCGTAAGCCAATGGCTGTATAATTTTGCACAAGCATATGGACTGCAGGGATAAAATGGGGTAGTCTCGCTTTGTGGGATTGTTTGGACTTTACCAAACATTTCGCTTGATGAAGCTTGATAAAACTTAGTATTAATTCGAGTATCGCGAATGGCATCTAAAATTCGACAAGTGCCTATAGCATCAATATCAGAGCTATATTCAGGAATATCAAAGCTAACTTTGACATGGCTTTGAGCTCCTAAGTTATAAATTTCATCGGGAACAATTTTTTCGATAACTCTACTAAGAGATGAACTGTCGCTTAAATCGCCGTAATGAAGAAAAAGAGAATGGTTGTATATTCGATTATCGTTGTAAATATGATCAATTCTAGAAGTGTTGAAAGAGCTAGAGCGACGAATTAAACCGTGAACTTCATAACCTTTTTTCAATAATAATTCAGTAAGATATGAACCATCTTGACCAGTAATTCCGGTAATAAGAGCTTTTTTCATGGAAGTGATTTTTATGAATTTAAATCACTAACTGGTCGGGGCGGAGAGATTTGAACTCCCGACCCTCTGGTCCCAAACCAGATGCGCTAGCCAGACTGCGCTACGCCCCGATCTATAAGTGAATTATTACGAATGATTGAAAAGAAAGCTTAGAAAATGTATCTAATTAAATAATGTTTTACTAAAACAAAAAATTAAAATAATAAAATTATTTATTATTAATTAATAAAACTTATTTGATTTAATGGAAGAAATTATTAGCTTTGCTTAAAAAAAGTTCGTACATAAAATATTAATCACCACAAAAAGTCAACCATGAAATTCATCAAACAAAATTTAATTTTTCTTTCAAATATTTCTCAACTTTTAGTGTTGATAATATTAGTTTTAATTCTAGCTGGGTATTCTGAAGCAAAAGCATGGAGTGGCTACGATTATGATTGTAAAACTGAAATTGATATTGGATCTGGAAATTTAGTTCGCGAAGGGAATCTAATTCAATTTTATGATTCTAAAGATGATAATTTTCACACTGCTCGAGTACAATTTGTCCAGAGTGTAGCTGGAGGAACTGAAGTTAATGTTATTGATCTAGACACTAAAAAAGAACGATTTTTTTTGATGTATTAAAATTATTTTTTTAAAAATTTAAGAAAATCGTTGAAAAGAGATTTCTAAATTATATCTAAATTTCATTCTTAAATTAGATTTTCAAATCTCTAAATCCAAATCTAAAATACTTTATGAACATCGAAAAATTTACCGAAAAATCGCAAAATATTTTAAGTGCTTCACAAACTCTGGCCCTTAGTTATTCTCATCAGAAGCTTCTTTGTGAGCATGTTTTGCAAACAATGATTGATGATAATGATGGTTTAGTTAAAAAAATTGTGAGTTTGTGCGATGGAAATATAGAAATTTTAAAAGCTGAAAATGCGCAATCGCTCAATAAAATTCCAAAAGTTGAGGGTAGTGGTGCAGGATCAATTTCTATGTCGCAAGAATTAGCCAGAGTGTTGATGTTATCTGAAAAAATCGCACAAAAAAATTCTGATCAATTTGTGGCGCTCGAAATTATTTTTCAAGCTATTCTCGAAGACGAAAACAACGGCGGAGCGAGCGCGCTAAAAGCTTCTGGAGTTTTTATTCAAGCGCTTCGCAATGCTATTCAAAAAATTCGTGCCGGCAAAAAAGCCACTAGTGCCTCTTCCGAAAATACTTATCGTTCTCTTGAAAAATATGCTCAAGATCTAACAAAAAAAGCTCGTGAAGGCAAGATTGATCCAGTTATTGGTAGAGATGAAGAGATCCGTCGAGCTATGCAGGTTTTATCGCGCAGAACTAAAAATAATCCAGTTTTAATTGGTCAACCTGGGGTTGGTAAAACTGCTATTGTTGAAGGTTTGGCAATTAGAATTATCAATGGCGATGTTCCAGAAAGTTTACGCGACAAAAAATTAATGGCACTTGATATGGGCGCGTTAATTGCTGGCGCCAAGTTTCGAGGTGAGTTTGAAGAGCGACTCAAATCACTTCTAAACGAAATTGAAAATAATGATGACATAGTTTTGTTTATTGACGAGCTGCATCTTTTGGTTGGCGCTGGCAAAACTGATGGTGCAATGGATGCCTCCAACCTCTTAAAACCAGCTCTTGCGCGTGGAACTCTCCATTGTATTGGAGCTACAACTCTTGACGAATATCGTAAATATATTGAGAAAGACCCAGCTTTGGCGCGAAGATTTCAAGCGGTCTACACCTCGGAGCCATCAGTTGAGGATACTATTTCTATTTTGCGCGGAATAAAAGAAAAGTATGAAGTACATCATGGCATCAAAATCAAAGACTCAGCATTAGTTGCCTCGGCAACGCTTTCAAGTCGTTATATAACTGATAGATTTTTACCTGATAAAGCCATTGATTTGATTGACGAAGCGGCAAGTTCACTAAAAATTGAACTGGATTCAAAGCCAACCGAACTCGATGAAATTGATCGCAAAATTATCCAATTCAAAATTGAAGCCGAAGCCCTTAAACGTGAAGACGATTTATCATCAAAAGAGCGCTTCAAAAAAATCACGGACGAATTAACGGAGCTTGAAAAAAAATCTGCTGAAATGTCAAGTTTATGGCAAGCTGAAAAAATGAAACGCGTCAAAATAAATGAATTAAAAAGCAAAATCGAAAGTGCTAAATTTGAACTCGAAAAAGCTCAACGAGAAGGCAATTTATCAAAAGCCGGAGAGCTCACTTATGGCAAAATTCCTGAATACCAAAAAGAATTATCTAATCTAGAAACTTCGTTTAGTGAAAACATTGTGCGTGAATCTGTTTCTGAGGATGATATTGCTCATATTGTAGCAAAAATAACCGGCATTCCTGTTGATAAAATTATTTCTGGCGAAAAAGATAAGTTATTAAAAATGGAAGATTTACTGCGTAAAAGAGTAGTTGGGCAAGATTTAGCATTAACTGCTATAGCTAATTCAGTTCGTAGGGCGCGAGCGGGCCTTCAAGATGCCAAAAGACCAATTGGTTCATTTTTATTTTTAGGCCCAACTGGTGTTGGTAAAACAGAAGTTTCTAAGGCTCTAGCCGAATTTATTTTTGACGATGAAAGCGCTCTTTTGCGTATCGATATGAGTGAATTTATGGAGAAACATGCGGTTGCAAGACTTATCGGTGCTCCCCCTGGATATGTTGGTTTTGAGCAAGGTGGTCTTTTAACAGAAGCTGTGCGCCGTCGCCCTTATCAAGTAATTTTATTTGATGAAGTTGAAAAAGCCCATCACGATGTATTTAATATTTTGCTTCAAGTTCTTGACGATGGGAGGCTTACGGATTCACATGGAAACATCGTTAATTTTACCAATACCATCATAATTTTAACATCGAATTTGGGATCACAATTTTTAATTGAAATCGATGAAGATGATGAAGATTTATCTGCTAAAAATTTAGCACAAGAAAAAGCTATGGAAGTTGTTAAATCTCATTTTAGGCCAGAATTTTTGAATCGTCTCGATGAAATTATTATTTTTAACAAATTAAATCGTCGCAACATGGATGATATTGTCCAAGTGCAATTTTCTCGTTTGGCGCATCGTTTGCAAAATCGCAATATCATTTTAAAACTTAGTGAAAGTGCAGTTCATTATTTGTCTGCCAAGGGTTATGATTCGCACTACGGTGCTCGACCATTAAAAAGGGTTATCCAGCGTGAAATCGAAAATATTTTGGCTGAGAAAATTTTACGCGGAGAAATTGTTGATGGTCAAACTATTCAAATTAAAGCCAAAGAAGAGAGGTTAGAATTTGTTTTGTGAGTAGTTTTTTAAAATTAACAATTTATATAAAATCAGAGCAAAAAAATCATAGAACTTCTACAAAATCCTCTATAAAAATCTTAAGTCGATTCTGATAAAATTTCTAATTTTGCGCTCAAATTCTTGAGAATTTAGTTGTTTGTTTTTCTTATTAATTACTCATCGAGTTTGAGAGCAGCTAAGAAAGCGCTTTGCGGGATTTCAACATTACCAATCTCACGCATTTTCTTTTTACCTTTTTTCTGTTTTTCGAGCAATTTACGCTTTCTGGTAATATCTCCGCCATAACATTTAGCTGTTACATCTTTACGCATTGCTGAGACGGTTTCGCGGGCAACGATTTTACCTCCAATTGCTGCCTGAATTGCGATTGCAAACATTTGTCTTGGAATCAAATCCTTTAATTTTACACAAATTGCTCTTCCACGACTTTCAGCTCGTGTTTTGTGCGTGATAAACGATAAGGCATCAACCGGCTCAGCATTTACCATGATGGTGAGTTTTACTAATTGACTTTCTTCATAGCCATCCATTTGCCAGTCAAAGCTGGCATAGCCACGTGAACAAGATTTAAGGCGATCGTAAAAATCATAAACAATTTCGTTTAGTGGAAGACGATAAATCAGCATTGCACGCTCACCTACATAACTCAGTTCTTTTTGAATACCGCGTTTTTGGGTGCATAAATCAAGCACGGCTCCGAGATAATCGTCGGGAGTCATGATTGTAGCTTTGATCCATGGCTCTTCCATTTTTTCAATTTTGGTGGGGTCGGGCATTTCATGAGCGCTATGAATTTCAATCATAGAGCTATCGCGTTGATGGATTTTATATACAACCGAAGGGGCGGTAGTGATAAGGTCAAGATCAAATTCGCGCTCAAGTCTTTCTTGAACAATTTCGAGGTGTAGTAGGCCAAGAAAACCACAACGAAAGCCATAACCAAGAGCCGAAGAGGTTTCAGGTTCGTATTCAAAACTCGCATCATTGAGATGAAGTTTGGCTAAGGCGTCGCGAAATTTCTCAAACTCCGAGGAATCAATTGGGTATATTCCACAAAAAACCACGGGTTGATTTTGTTTAAATCCAGGAAGAGCTTTGGCTGATTCGTTGTTGTGATAAACGATAGTGTCGCCAACTTTGCAATCAGAGACTTGTTTGATTTGGGCGTTGATAAAGCCAACTTCGCCAGCCCTTAGTTCATCGCACAAAATTTTTTTTGGAGTAAAATAGCCGACCGAATCAACTTGATAAACGGCATTAGTTGCCATCATTTTAATTTTTTGGCCCTTTTTTAAAACCCCATCTATAACCCTAACTAGAACGATCACGCCCATATATTGGTCATACCAACTATCAATTAGGAGTGCTTTGAAATCGCCATCAATATCACCCTTGGGAGCGGGTAATTTTTTGACAATCGCTTCAAGAGTTTCATGGATTCCAACACCAGTTTTGGCCGAAACCAAAATTGCTTCGGAAGAGTCGATTCCAATCACTTCCTCGATTTGCTTGCGAACTTTCTCGGGATCGGAAGCGGGTAGGTCGATTTTGTTAAGAACCGGAACGATTTCATGGTTGTTGTCGATGGCTTGATAAACATTGGCTAAAGTTTGCGCCTCGACACCTTGAGTTGAATCGACAACTAAAATTGAACCTTCGCAAGCCGATAAACAGCGACTCACTTCATAACCAAAATCAACATGGCCCGGAGTATCCATAAGGTTGAGCATGTAGTTTTGACCATCATCAGCTTTATAATTGAGTCTAACGGTTTGAGCTTTAATAGTGATACCGCGCTCTTTTTCTATATCCATGGAATCAAGGATTTGCGAGGTCATTTCACGTTCTTCGATCGCTCCGCATTCTTGAATAAGTCGATCTGAAAGGGTGGATTTGCCATGATCAATGTGAGCAACAATTGAAAAATTTCTGATATGCGAAAGCGACTTAGACATTGAATTAGACATTGCGATTGGATAGTGAATTAAATTAAGAAAATTAAATTAATGTAAAGACCAACAAAACTTTTAATTAAAAAAAATAAAATCTTCGATGAAAATCAAAATTGCAGTTTTATAATCAGTTGCAAACTTATTTCAATTTAAAATTTCTCAATTTGATGTCAAATATTAAACTCCAACCAGTTAGGGGAACCAAAGATCTTTTTGCTAGCGATATAAAAATATTTAATCGCATTATTGAAGTTGCAAAAAACAACTCTGAACTATTTGGATTTGAAGAAATCCAAACACCAATTTTTGAATTTAGTGAAGTTTTTGAACGCAATTTAGGCGAGACTTCTGATATAATTTCTAAAGAAGTTTACAAATTTTTAGACCGATCTGATAATTATTTAACTCTGAGACCAGAGTTCACTGCGGGGATCGTTAGAGCTTTGATCTCTAACGGCGAATTAATGCAAGTTTTACCTCGAAAATTATTTTCTTTCGGTCCAATTTTTCGCTATGACCGCCCACAAAAAGGTCGTCAAAGACAGTTTCATCAAATTAATTTTGAGATCTTTGGCGAAGAAAATTATTTTTGTGACGCCGAAGCCATTTTAATGGCTAATAAAATTCTTAAAGATCTTGGGGTTTTAGAAAATACAATTCTAAATATCAATTCGCTTGGATGTTCGCAAACCAAAATAAATTTCGAAGAAGCTCTCAAAAATTATCTTCAAAAATTTCGTCAAGATTTATCACAAGATTCGCAAAATCGTCTTGATAAAAATCCACTTCGAATTCTTGATTCTAAAGATCAGATTGATGCTGAAATTTTGTACGATGCTCCATCAATTCAAAATTTTTATTCTGAAAATTCCAAAAAATCTTTTGATGAAATATTAAATTTACTTGAAAAATTTTCTGTAAAATATGTTGTAAATTCTCGTTTGGTTCGTGGTTTAGATTATTATACCTCAACAGTTTTTGAGTTTCTCATGAATCATGATGGTTCGCAAAACGCCGTTTTAGCTGGCGGAAGATATGATAATTTAGTTGAAAAAATGGGCGGTAAAACTATGCCCGCGATCGGTTTTGCATCTGGAATTGAAAGGCTATCTTTGTTAATGAATTATGCTCCACAAAATTCGCGACCAATTTGGGTTAATTATATTTCCCAGTCAGAAAAAACTATAGCTTTTGAAATTGCTAATCGACTCAGAAATTCTGGACTCAATGTTGATTTTGCATATGATAGTAACTTTAAAAAACAAATGAAAAAATCTACGCAAAATAACGCTAGATTTGTTATCATTATTGGTGAGGATGAAGCTAAAAATGGTGATGTGGTGGTCAAAGATTTTGATAATTCCAAAGAGCAAAAAGTTAAACAAGAGTTGTTAATTCATTATTTAAAAGGCAAAATAAAATGATTGGTTTTGAAGAAATAGAGCAAAAATTAATTAGCAATTTTAATTCAAATAAATTCCATCACGGCATTATAATTTCCGGAAAAAAAGGTATCGGTAAAGCAAGTTTTGTTAAAAATTTTTGTAATAAAATTTTAAACGAAAAATCTCACCAAAACCATAATAATGGCTCTAATATCGATGTTGTGATTGTTGAAAAACTTCCCGATAAAAAAACTATTGGCATCGAAATTATTCGTCAAAAGCAACAATTTTTAAATCATACTGCCGGAATTTCAGAATATAAATTTCTGATTGTTGATGCGGTCTGTGAACTTACTAAACAAGCTTCTAATGCTCTTCTTAAAAGTTTAGAAGAGCCAAAAAAAAACTGTTTTATAATTTTGGTTGCTCACCAATTAAACAAGGTTTTGCCAACAATAAAATCCCGTTGTTTGATAGTTAAAGTGCCGGATTTTTCAAATTCACAATTTAATTCAATACTTGAAAATAAAAATTTAAATCTAAGTGATATCGATCAGGAGTTCTTATCTCAAATTTGCGAGAATTGTCCTGCTTATGCGATAAGTTCAGGTGAAGATCTAATTAAATTTTATCGTGGATTTGTCGATTCTCTTGCCAATAAAAAAATTGCCAATGATTTATTAAAAATGCTTGGTGATAAGAATTTTTCATTTTTGGTAATTGAAAAAGTTGTGCTATTTTTCATCTCTCAACTCATTAAAAAAAATAACAATTTACCGATATTTAATTATTATTCCAAAGATGCTCAAATATTCGAGGATTTATCAAAAAATTTTAATCTAAATAATCAATTAGATTTATATAACAATATCAGCAAAAGTCTTGAGAGCGCATTAAAATCAAACCTCGATAAAAAAATTAATTTTATAAATATTTTTAATCAAATTTGTTATGTCTAAAACTTTTCGCGCCCTTGGTCTTATGAGTGGAACATCTCTTGATGGTATTGACCTAGCTTTAATCGAAAGTAATGGTGAAGATAAAATTCGGGTTATTGGTAATGACTATTTGTCATATGAGTCGGAATTTCGCAATAAACTAAGATCGATAATTTTTTCCACCAAAATTGCTATTGAAGACATTAAAATCATCGAAAATGAGTTAACCATTCAACACGCAAATTTGGTTAATAATTTTATGCAAAAAAACAATTTATCTAATAAGGATATTGATGTAATTGGTTTTCACGGACAAACAATTTATCACAATCCAGCGCAAAAAATTACTTGGCAAATTGGCAATTCTCAGCTTCTTGCTTCGATGACAAAAATTAATGTAATTGGAGATTTTCGAGTTAATGATGTGATTGAGGGTGGGCAAGGAGCTCCATTGGTGCCAATTTATCATTATTACTTATTTTCTAAAATTGATAAGCCAAGCGCAATTTTAAATATTGGAGGAATTTGCAATCTTACTTATTTCGATAATCAATTAACAAATCTTATTGCCTTTGATGTTTGTTACGGCAATGCACCCATGAATGATTTGGTTTTTAAAAAACTAGGTCGAGAATTTGATGAAAATGGAGATATTGCGCGTTTAGGTTCACCTAATATCGAAATAGCAAAACAAATTATTGATGCGCCAATTTTTAATACCAAAATCCCAAGATCATTTTCAAGAAATGATTTTGATATTATTTTGCGACCGTTGGAAAACCTTGAGCTAAAAGATGCTTTAGCTACTCATATTTATATTATTTCTCAAATACTGGCGCGAGATATTGAAAATAATATTCCTCATTTGCCAAAGAACATTGTTGTTTGTGGCGGTGGTAGTAAAAATTTTTTCTTGATTGAAAATATTCAAAAAAGATTACCAAAATGTGAAGTAATTTCTGCAAAAAAACTTGGTATGAATGTTGATTTTATTGAGGCAGAAGCTTTTGGATTTTTAGCAATTCGAAAACTCCGAAATTTACCAATTAGTTTCCCAAAAACAACTGGAACCAAATCAATTTATGGATCTAAGGGCGGAGTTTTATTTGAGGTTAATTAATGATTTTATTTACTAGGAATTGTTAATAGATTTTGAGATTTGAGATATTGTTTTACTTCTAAAATTGAATAAGTTCTAAAATGAAATATTGAGGCAGCCAAAACCGCAGAAGCGCCAGATCTAAGTCCATCAGCAAAATGTTCGATTTTCCCAACTCCACCTGAGGCAATTAATGGAATGTTAATTTTTGAGCTAATTAATTTAATTATTTCTAAATCATACCCAGATTTGGTGCCATCTTTATCCATTGAAGTTAAAAGTATTTCTCCTGCTCCACGATTCTGAGCTTCGAGTGCCCAATCAAGAGCATTAATTCCAGTTGGGAATGAACCACCTTTGGTAAAAACTTCATAATTTGAGGATGATTTTTTTTTGACATCGATAGCAACAACAACAGCTTGAGATCCAAATTTATTTGAAGCTTGAGAAATTAGCTCAGGATTTGAAATTGCTGATGAATTTATAGAAACTTTATCAGCTCCACATTTAAGAAGTGTTGAGAAATCTTCGATTTTGCTAACACCTCCGCCGACGGTAAATGGAATAAAGCATTTTTTAGCAACTTTTTCGACCATTTCAAACATGGTTGAACGATTTTCTTTGCTTGCGTTAATATCTAAGAAGCATAATTCATCTGCGCCTTCATCAAAATAATATTCGGCTTGTTTTAATGGATCGCCTGCATCAATGAGATTTTCAAAATTTATACCTTTAACAACTCTTCCGTCTATAACATCAAGGCAAGGAATTACGCGATATTTAAGCATTAGATGATTCTTTTTAAAATGTCGTTTTCGGGTTTATCAAAAAAACGATGTCTGATGACAGCTAAAATGTGAATTATAATAATGCCAAGAAGCCCATAGGCGCTAATCTCATGGATTTCAGTGCAAATTTTGGCAAGTGCAAAATTGGTTCCAACCAAATTTGGCAATTCTAATGAAAAAAAAGTAACAGGATAGCCAGCAAATCTCGACATTAAATAGCCCGAAATTGGAGTCGTTAACATCAAAAAATAAAGTGATAAGTGTCCTAATCTAGCAAGTTTTTGTTCAATCGGACGAATTGAAGAGGGTAGAGCTGGAGGAGTTTTTATGAAACGATTCGCAATTCTAATAATTAACAAAATTAATACTAAGATTCCCATTGACTTATGGAGGTCATATATTGGATAACGGTTTGTTGAATCGTTACTTAAAAATTCGTCCATATAGATTCCAAGTGCGAGAGTAGAAAAAATTATTATTGCCATTAGCCAATGCAATAAGCGAGATGATAGTGCGTATTTCATATTATATGTTTATTGGATTGTTCGTTTTTGTTCGACGATTTCGTAACATTCGATGACATCCTTTTCTTTGATGTCTTCAAAATTTTCAAATGCGATACCGCATTCAAAGCCATTTTTAACTTCTTTTACGTCATCTTTGAAGCGTTTCAAAGTTTTAAGTGTGCCGTCATGAATTACGACATTATCGCGAAGAAGTCTGGCTCTGGCATTGCGTTTTATGGTGCCATCTATAACAAAAGTTCCAGCAACTTTCCCAGCATTAGATATTTTGAAAATTTGGCGTATTTCTGCTTGACCAAGATATTCTTCATTTTTAGTTGGATTTAAGAGTCCAGATAATATTAGCTTGAGATCGTCAACTAAATTATATATTATTGAGTAATATCTAATTTCAATACCCTTGAGTAAGGCTAATTCTTTTGCGGAGAGATTGGCGCGAACATTAAAACCAATTATAATAGCCCCTGAAGCTGTTGCAAGGCTAACGTCACTTTCGGAAATTCCGCCAGTTGCTGAGTGAATTATTTTAATAGCCACTTCTTCATTACTAACCTTAGCAATTGATCCAGCAATTGCTTCGACTGATCCATGAACATCGCCTTTAATGATAATGTTTAGATATTTTAGTTTCCCTTTTCCAGATTCTTTAAATATATCTGATATTGAGCGAGCAGAATTTTTAAGTGCCTTCTCTTCTTTTTCTTTGCGAATTCTATACGAAATAATTTCACGAGCTTGTCTTTCTTCGTCGACTTCGACGAACTTATCACCTGCATTCGGAGCGCTATCAAGACCAAGGATTTCTACTGGCATTGAAGGGGTTGCGAATTTAAGTTGTTTATAAGAAGAGTCGGTCATTTTTCGAATTTTACCATATGATGTCCCAACCACAACAATATCGCCTGTGTCAAGGGTGCCTTTTTGGACAAGCATCGTCGCAACAACTCCTTTAGCTGGATCTACGCGAGATTCAAGTACAACGCCACTTGATTTACCTTCATATGGAGCTTTTAATTCAAGTATTTCAGCTTGAAGTAAAATAGCTTCTTCGAGTTTATCTAAGTTAGTTTTTGCTTTGGCTGAAACTGGGACGAACATTATATCTCCCCCCAAATCTTCAGAAACAAGTTGATGATTTAAAAGTTCATTTTTAACAATTTGTGGATTGGCATTAGTTTTATCAATCTTGTTGACAGCTACGATAATTGGGACGTTTGCAGCTTTAGCATGGTTGATAGCCTCAACGGTTTGTTCTTTAACTCCATCATCGGCCGCAACCACTAGAACAACTATATCGGTAACATTTGCTCCACGAGAGCGCATTTCAGTAAAGGCTTCGTGACCCGGCGTATCAAGAAAAGTTATAAATTTATGATCTTTGGTTTGTATACGAGAAGCTCCGATGTGTTGAGTGATACCACCATGTTCACCAGAGACAATGTCAGTTTCGCGGAGTGCATCAAGTAGTGAAGTTTTTCCGTGGTCAACGTGTCCCATAATTGTAACAATTGGTGCACGAGGCAGGAGCGCGATACTGCTATCATTTTCATCTAAAATATTTTCAACATCTGAGTGCGAAACTTTTTTGCTAGTATGTCCGAATTCGCTCACAATAATTTCGGCAGTTTCGGCATCAATTGCTTGATTACTGGTCACTACCATTCCCATTGAAAAAAGTTTTTTTACTACATCTCCAGCTTTTTCAGACATTCTCTCGGCAAGCTCAGATACAGTTATTAAATCCGGCAAATTTACTTCACGACTGATTTTTTTGTATTCTTTAGGTTCTTCAATTTTGACTTGATTTTTTGATTTTTTACGTCGCTGAGAAAAAGAATATTCATCTGAGTCATCATCAGAATTAATTATATATGTAAGTTTACGAGGATTGAATTTTTGGCCTTTAATGGATTCTTTGATATTAGGCTTTTTAAAACTATCGTCTTCAGCAAAATTTTTTTGAGAGAAAGAAGAATTTTTTTTGATTTTTTTCTTTTCAAGTTCAATTTTTTCTTTTTCAAGATTTTGTTCAATTTCTTTTTTTTTGCGTTCTTCAATGATTTTTTCGCGCTCCTCTTTTTGTTGATTTGCAATTTGAAGGCTTTGTTTAATTTTATTGCGAACATCAAAATTATCGAGCTTGATGTCGACTAGTTTTAGTGTGGTTTCAGATTTAAGGTTTTTGTTTAAATCATTTGATATTTGCCCTTTAGAATCTTTTGAGGAATTATCATAATTATTATCGTTTTTAGTATTAGTTATGGGTGCTTCGTTGAGTTGATTTTCTTTGTTAATTTTACTAAGAATTTCGTGAGTTTTAATATTTTTTTCAGATTTAGGTGATGGCGAAGATTTTGAAATAGCCTTTATTCGAGCCTCAAGCTCATTTTTGTTGAGTTCAGAAGAGTTTTTGTTTTCCTTTGACTGAGAAGAGGGCTTGCGACCTTTTATAGTTACTTGCACAGGAGATGATGACGATTTTTTGTCAATCAAAACTTTGGTGTTGAGATTAGAAGTATTATTTACCGAAGGTGCCTTTGAAGAGGTCGGTAGTTTTAAAGTAAGCTTTGAACGCTTGGGATTATTATCGTTATCAGTCATTATTTGAACATTAAATTTTAAGTTTTTTTAAACTTTTATGAAATTTTTTGAAGATATTCATCGGCGCGTCTCTTAATTTCTTTGGCAATGTCTTCATCAAAACCTTCTATTGAAGCAATGTCTGTAATATCTGCATCAGAGATTGACTCTACATTTAAAAAACCTTCAGAGGCTAGTAAGCTGGCAATCATGTCTTCAACATCTAAAGCTTCGATGAATAGTTTTGAAGCTTGATTAAACTCAGCTGTTCTTCGAGCTGATTCTTGTTCATCAGTCATAACGTCAATTTTATATCCAACTAATTTTGATGCTAGTTTAACATTTTGTCCACCTCGTCCAATTGCAAGACTTAATTGATCTTCTGCAACAACAACCTCAATTAAATTATTTTCTTCATCAACTACTACCTTGCTAACTTTGGCGGGAGTTAAAGAGCTAATAACAAGTTCGGCAATATTTGGTGACCATTTGATAATATCGATTTTTTCACCTCTTAATTCTGAACTTACTGATTGAACTCTACTTCCGCGAATTCCAATAAATGAACCAATAATATCAATGTCATCGCGACGAGAATAAATGGCAATTTTAGAGCGAGAACCGGCATCTCTGGCAACGGCTTTAACTTCAATATTGCCATCATTTAATTCAGGGACTTCTTGTTCAAATAGCTTAACCAAGAATTGAGGATGAGTTCTGGATAAGAAAATTTGTGCACCAAATGGCTCTTTGCGAACGTCTTCGATGTAACATCTAATTCTATCTCCTACACGAAAGTTTTCGCGGGCAATCAGGCCACTTTCATGAATTACTGATTCAAAGCCATCGATGTCCATAACAATATTTTTGAGGCCGACCTTTTTAACTGATGCACTAACAACATCACCAATGCGATCTTTAAATTCGTTGAATTCTTTATTTTTCTCAGCTTCTTTGACTTTGCGGATTATTTCATTTCTTGCAACTTGAGCTACAACCCGATTTAGATCAATTGGCGGTAATTCTTGAACTATAAAATTACCAATCTCAACATCAGGATTATCCTTTTTTGCAATTTTTAGGGTAATTTGCGTTCTAACATCAAAATCTTCAATATCATTTTCAACAACTTTAAGCTTGTTATAAAGTTTTATTTGACCAGTTTTTTTGTCAATTTTACAGTCAATATCAAGATGAGTTCCGTATTTTTTTTTGGCAGCAAGTTTTATGCCTTCTTCCATGGCTTCAATAACTTCTTGAAGGGTTATACCTTTTTCATGCGCAATATTTTCAGCAACCAATAATATTTCTTTATTGCCCATAATAGTTAAATTACTTGCCATACGATTAAGTGAGTTAAATTAAAGTTTTAATGATTTATAAGAATGAAAGCCTAAATGAGATGAGACTGCTTAAATATTACAAAGCGCCAAATATTAAATCAACAACAAAAATTTTACCAACAGTAAAAATTTTAGCATAAATTTTGATAATAAAATTTTAATTATTTTAATAAAAAAATTAATCGTTAAAAACCAGAATTATTTAGACAAAGATGTAATTAATTTAAAATTGCCATTCGCTACGAATGTAATGACAAGTATAGCCATTGGGGTTTTTTTTGAGATAATTTTGATGATAATTTTCAGCTTTATAAAATTTTTTAAGTGGAGAAATTTTGGTTTGAATTTTAGCTTTGTAAATTTTCAATTTTTCGGCTTGTTGAATTACTTTTTCAGCGATATTTTTTTGATTTAAATTTTTATAAAATATTTCAGATCTATATTGAGTACCAATGTCGTTTTGTTGGCGATTTAGTTGAGTTGGGTCGTGAATGGTAAAAAAGAATTTCAAAATTTTTTCGTATGAAATTTTGTTTTCATCAAAAATAATTTTAACTGATTCGGCATGACCAGTCAAACCAGTTGAAACCTCTTCATATGTTGGATTGTCAGTTGTTCCTCCGCTATATCCAACTTGAGTTTCTGTAATTCCATCGAGGTTTCTAAAAAGTTCTTCAATACCCCAAAAACATCCGCCAGCAATAACGGCCGTTTGAATATTTTTTTGGTTCTTTGCATAAACATCGTTACTAAAAAAAATCATAAAATTTAAAATTATTGTAATTTTTTTAAGGAAGTTATTTTTCATTTATTTGTTTTTCGAGAGATTTAATTAGTTTTTTTTGCTTTATGTTGCGAAAGGCATTTTTAATTAGTTTATTTGAATAAATGAAGATGGCAGTAATTAGACCTAAAAAATAAAATATTAACATTAGGACAAATAGCCTAGTTTCAATATTTTCTATTGGAACTATTCCAAAAGTAATAGTTACGACTTGGCGATTATTGATCATAAAAATTGTCGCCAAGACCAACACAAGAGTGGTCAGAAGACTTTTAAAACTCTTTAAAATTTTAATTATAAATTTCATAAATATTAGATATTTGTTAATAATATTTTTTCCAATTCCAAGCTATATTGCGGTTTGTAATTAAACCACATTTCAAAACCAACTAATGCCTGCTCAATTAACATACCAATTCCGGTAATAGTTCGAAAATTATTAATTTGCGCATTTTTCAAAAAATCAGTGTATAAGGGGTTGTAAACTATATCATAAAAAATTGCTGTTTTTTTAGCATTTGAAATTTCGATTTGTAACTGTTCAGAGTTTTTCATTCCCATCGAAGACGTATTGATAATTAAATCAATTTCATCAAGAAAATCATATTTTTCTTTGAGTTCAATACCCTGCAACTGAGTGTTTTTATTGAAAGCGATTAAATTAAAGTCGTTGATGATTTTCTGAGCTTTTGATAAAGTTCGATTGGCGATATAAATATTGGCAACATTTTGATTTATAAGAGCATGAATTATGGCTCTTGAGGCTCCTCCAGCTCCAATAATCAAACATTTAGAATTGTGAAAATTAAAGTCCAATATTTGATTTTTAAGATTTTTAATAAAGCCTTCGCCATCAGAATTATGGCCGAACATTTTACCATTAGATAAAATTTTTATAGTATTAATTGCTCCAATTTCTTGAGCGGTTTTGCTTATATGATGACATAAATTAAAAATTCTTTCTTTATGCGGAATTGTAACATTAAAACCAACAAGTTTTTCATTGTTTATTAAATTTCTAATTGATTCATCAAAATCATCGATTGGAACTAGATATTTATTATAATTACCAATGATGTTAAGTTTTTTTAAGTAATAATTATGAATTATCGGTGAGAGAGAGTGAGAGATTGGAAATCCAAT
>Ga0194133_10005353_pt1 | contig 16392 bp, 12 predicted proteins | sample TA2KigOf40mmetaG_FD_155448 | JGI IMG/M metagenome (GOLD analysis project Ga0194133, IMG submission 155448) | Freshwater microbial communities from Lake Tanganyika, Tanzania - TA2015055 Kigoma Offshore 40m | ecosystem: Environmental > Aquatic > Freshwater > Lake | place: Tanzania: Lake... | reverse complement strand
ACGTTTGGAGCAGGCGGTGGCGCAGGTTTTGGCGCAGGTTTTGGCGCAGGAGGAGGTGAGTGAAAAATTCTCTTAATAGCCTTTTTTAAAGACCGCAACAACACCCTACTAGATGTCTTACCATTCTCGATGGTATGATTATTATCACCGAGTTCCGGGTTTTGAATTTGGTCCGGTTCAGCATAATCCATATTATTGTCATTAAGAAAATGTCTACTATCAACATTTATCTCGAAGTCATTTGCAGTGTTATTCTTCTGATTAAGTTCTGTCTCCCCACTTGTTGTAATAACTACTGGGGGTTTCGGAACATCAATAATTGCTATACCAGCTACAAGTGATACCGAGACAAGACCCAGAAGCACTGAATATGAAATACGCATGAAATTACGGTTATACTATAGCTTCATAAAATATCTTTATGTTATGCAAAAACATATTATAAACATAATAAACATTATGTGATGTTAATATATATTTATAATATGCCATTATCTTCTGACCTATGTCATCATGTCAATATGAATAATAGACAAGAAACACATAAGTTGTATTCTCTAATGTTGCCGTACAGTCTATACGGTAATCCATATAAGCAATATTTTCGAAAGGTAAAATTGAAAAAACATCAAAACATAAGCACGTCATTAAACGGTAGCGACTTAATAATTATTTCATCAAATTTCAATGGACATATGTTACCTATATCTGGAGATACTGCAAATGGTACTGGTACTGGTAGTAGTAGTAATAGTAACGGTGTAAAAACGCGTAAAAAAATGAAATTGACATCCAATTTCACTGATGTGGATACAGAAATGCCTAAAGTATCTAGTTCACAAAATACAGGCGAAGAAGAAAATACCACAAATGTAATTATATTGAAACCAGTTGAGTACGAAAAAATGAATACTAATAAATATAGTCTTGCTGACCTTAAAGTATTATGTACACATTATAATATCAAAAAATCTGGTACAAAATTAGAATTAACACAGAGGTTGCATGCCTTTTTAAAACATACATATTTCATAACACGCATACAGCGTAAATTCAAACAATTTTTATCAAGGAAGTATTCTAAGTTATGTGGTCCAGGATACTTACATTCATCAAATTGTGTAAATGATACCGACTTTTATACATTTGATAAGATATCGAATATTAAGCCGATGGAACTATTTACATACCTTGATATCGACAATAAAATATACGGTTTTCATATTGCATCTATTTTCCATTTGATTATAACATCTTACCCAACTATCACAAATCCATACAATCGTAATATTATAACATCAAGCGTAATTAAAAATGTATATGAAAAGCTGATATACGGGTCATTGCTTGGATTTCGCGTGTCTGTTAAACTTGATGACGATAGTAACGATGATGATATGAATAATAATAATCACAATTCTGATGGTAGTAGTGCAGGGTCATTCATTAATGGTGGACAAATGGCTTTATCACGAGAGAAACAGGAAGAGTTATATGTAGTTGATTTATTTCAACATATCAATACTCTTGGCAATTATTCTGACTCGGAATGGTTCATCACACTACAACGTGATGAACTTATACGTTTCATTCGGAATATTCATGACATATGGTATTATCGTGCAAATTTAACACAAGAAATGAAAGAGCGCATATCTCCTCCACATGGTAACCCATTTGTTGTTCGTAATGCTCAAGTGAACTTAACCGTTATTACGATACTTACCACTGAGGAAATTCGCACAATCTGTATTTCGGTAATCGAGAGAATGACCTCTCGTGGAGTATCAAGAGAGGACCAATGTCTTGGAGCATTTTATGTACTAGCTACGCTTACCATTGTAAATCAAGATGCACGAAATGCATTACCGTGGTTGTATGAAGCAGTTATTTAACAGGTTTTTGATTTTATAATTTTATGAAGTTTTCTTTTTTCATGCGCTGTTTTTTGCTCTGAGTATGCTGCTGTTCAAAAACAACTTAAAAAGACTTTATTCATATGTGTATAACCAACAACATGGTCAAGTCTGCTTCTTCTTCCGCTGTCGCTAATTCTTCTGCCGCCCCTGCTTCTTCCGCAGCCGCAGCCGCTCCCGCTGCAGCCAAGGCTGCCAAGGCCCCCTCTACTCCTAAGGCTTCCAAGGCGCCTGCTGAGGCTGCCTCTGTTGCAGCCCCCGCCCCCGCCGTTGATGGTGCTGAGGCCTCTGCCGTTGTCACCGAGGTCGACGGGTCTGTTTCCACCGCCCTCTACGGCAGTGTTCTTACAAAGCTTCAGGGTGCTCAGGCTCTTCTTGCTTCTATTCGCTCTGAGGTGAATGAGCTTAAGCGCCAGCATGCCCGTGAGCTTCGCGCTGCCAACAAGGCTAATAAGCGTCGCAAGACCAATGCCAACCGCGCCCCTTCCGGCTTTGTCAAGCCCACCCTCATTTCTAACGAGCTTGCTGCTTTTTTGGGCAAGCCTGAGGGAAGCGTGCTTGCCCGTACTGAGGTTACTCGCGAGGTCAACGCATACATCCGTAACCAGAAGCTTCAGGACAAGGACAATGGCCGCAAGATTAATCCTGATGCTAAGCTTCTTAAGCTTTTGAAGCTAAAGAAGGGCGAGGAGCTTACTTACTTCAACCTTCAGAAGTACATGGCGGCTCACTTTGCTAAGTCTGCTACCGCTACTGCTTCTGCTGCTGGTGGCGCTGTTAAGGCCTAAATGTAATATTTGATGATAGACCAATAAAAAACGATAAAAATGAAATTAACGTGCAACACGTTAGCTTCATTTTATATATTAAAATTCAAATACTTACTTCTTACTTCTTACTTCGTTTGCGTTTTTTGTGAAATGTTCGCAATTCATCGAATGACGTCGCGTTGATACCATATACTTCATTTGCAAGGACAGTTGCTTGTTTGTCTGGACTTTGGTCTATTCCATATATTGGTGAAACTGTAAGCGACCCATTCCCGGATGACAATGAATGAATAATTACATCATCACTTGGTAATGGATCAATAAATATAAAATCTTCTTTCATCATTATTTCGACAATTCGTTTTCTTTGGATATTATCACGATTAAGTATGACAAGTTGCTTGTAGTGGTTGTTACTATCACTTATTGAACTTAGGTCAAACATCGCCTCATTTGAAAGGTACATAATCGCACTACTAACGCTCAATGTATTCATATTCTGCTGTTCAACATACCAATCATAGAACCCACCACCACTTTCATGATACCGGTCTTGTTGCATTCGGTTGAGAGCTTTGAATTTTGTTAATTTTTTGAAAACGGTTTCTGGTGATACATATGATGTGTGCAAATCTCGTTCTGCTTGAGCTACACACGATACCGATGAACTACTAGTACCGGTCTGCAAATAATCCGTTCCACTAACTACACACATCATTTTGAATTCCTGTTGCGTGAGAGATAAGGTTTTCAAAATCTCAGCAGTATTGTAAGATACAACTGAATGGTTCAATAGACTGATATTTCGCAATACAATCGGACATCCATACACAAACATGTCTGTGTCATCACTCATGCATGCATGAACACGCTTTTTGATAGATAATTTTGCACACAGTGCGTCGGCTTCTCCTTCAGCGTCAATTATGGCAAACCCAAAACTCACCAGCAGTTCTTTTACATTTGATATATCACAATCCCGCAGACGGATGAATTGCTTTTTTAGCTCGCGCATTGTATCCTCTATATCATCGAGTTCGGTCGTTGTTATTTCACAACCAGATGCATCCCTTCTCTCTTTCGCAATTTTTAAAAGCGCATCATACTGTTTTTTTGCATGCTCCTTCTTTTGTTTCCTAATCTCAATGACATCGGTTTTTTGTGGAGGAGGAGGACCATCAAAGACAAACACCGCGTGAATATTGTAATGACGAAACACTGACGCCATCAAATACATATTTTCTAATAATGCGCCCTCGCCTGAATAACGATACATATAAATACTGGTATCCACCGCAATCTTCTTTCCTGACAATTCTCTTAAATGAACCCGGGTTGATGCATTGGGGCATCTATGTTGTATAAATCGATTCAAATTACGAACACCCATTGTATCTTTATGTCAAGATGGATGACCTTAACATAAAAAAAGATTTTTCGTTCAATTTTATTTGATAAAAATTTATAATACGTTAAATTATTTCCGACACTATAAATTACATCATATTAATTTACACCTGTTGTATAAAGTCATCATCATCACTCATGAATGTGTTTTCATCGATTATGATTAGATGCTCGGGCTCCGGACGAGTAGGCGGAGGAGGCGACGGCTGAGGCTGATGCTCAGGTTCTTGCTCAATATCAACTTCTTGTTCCGCTGCATGGTTGATAACTTGATTTTGTTCCTGGTTATCCCGAACCGGAATTGCGTGATATTTCTTATGATGCCGGTGTATGTTGCGTTTTATACAGTCCTTGAGGTCATAATAGTCGCGGTCCAGTTCACTATAGACATCCTTTTTCAATTCATGCAAATCTTCCGACAATTCGCTTGTGTCCGTTGTATTTTGTCCAACTTCATCCGTTAGATGTTCAATGTTCTCTTTGACATCCGATAACTCTGCATCTACCATCCCAATGCTCTGTTTCAAGGTCACGCAATTCTCGCGTACTTGTTTAATATCTTCCACAAGTCCGAAATGGCGATGAGAGTGATATTCGTTCGAACGCGTAATCAACTCAAACAGTTCATCATGCACGCTCTGTACCAGTTGAGCGCTCGTTTTGCTTTCAAATTCAACTTCTTTGGTAATGGCACGAGCAAACTCTTCACGCATGTCCCCTGCAAGATTGTAATGCATTTGTTGAGTATCATCCCGAACTTTTTGTATCTGTCTCATAAATATATCTTCCAAGTCTCGCAATCTTGTATTGTTTGAATAGCTCATATTCACTGCATCATCCAACTTTGACAATAGGTTGTTCTCACGTTCAACAAACATTTCATAGTCACGGTAATATGTCTGATTTAATTCCGCGATTTCCTCGCGAAGTCGCGTGTTTTCATCCTGCAGGGACTTCGTTCTTGCATCAAACTCGTGTCGAAGTGTATCAATATATGCAAATATCTCATTATCTGCACTAGCAGACCCATAATTCACATCCTGTTGAACCTTTTCACACTTCTTATTCACGTATTTTCTCAACTTTCGGACATGTTTTGAAAGAACATTCTTCTCGTTGAAATCCGAAAGCGATTGTTCAACTTCACTCTTCACCACCATCAGTTCTTGGTATACTTCATCCGAAACCCTATTTGTACTATTCTTATGGTCATGAAGTGAAGCTTCAATGTCTTCGCATTTCATGAATAAATTGGCAATGTTGCGCCAAAGCATAGTCTTTTCCTCATTATCATTATTTATAGCGGCTGCGCTAGTACAAACGCCATGATTTGAAATCGGTATAAGCGGAGGAGGAGGAGGCGACGATGATGTTGTCCCGCCAACTGATGACGCCGGAGCTGTATAATATTGAGGATTATCCACTGAAATAGACACAAGCCTTCCAACAGAAGATGACGTATGAGAAGTAGAATGAGTAATCATTATGCAATAACGAAGCAGACAACGATATAATATATCATATAAAATCGATTTATATTCAATTTTCTGAATATTGTAATACTATTTTCACTCACAAGTCATACGCATCGTATTTTTAAGATGTGTCGTATTATACGGTAATGTATTATCTGACATTACCTTTTCAGTATATTCAATGACGCCAATCAAAGCCGGGTCTCTCGCAGCATTGCAAATAAGCCGCGTAAATTCGTTCAAATTATGACTACTATTAGTAAAACGTATAGCTTGAATAGTTGCGCGACCTCTGTTGTGTTCGCAGCACCAAGAAATAAATGAAAGCGCGTATGCAGAGAGAATACCGCCCAATATATAATATGCATATACATTTGTATCTTCAGCGTATTGTTTTCGACACACGTTCATATTTTCAGGTGTGAGAACGGTTATTTGAGAATATTTTAATTTCATAACGTTGAGAACCTTTACCAACTGGAAAATATTAAAAAATGCATTGTTTGTTAATTTCTCTCGAACGGTACGTATAAAATTTACTCGGGTATCCGAACCCCGAAACGATGATTTTCCAGTTGTATTTTCTTTATTAAAATACGTTTCAAACATTACATTTATAATTCTCGCCCATGTTTCAGTATATGTTTCAAATAACAGTATATCATCATGCGGAATACAAAATGCACTACGAAGATTTTGATTGGCTATACGCAAGTCTAAGTCAATAAAGTCAATATTAAAATTGTGCATCGACTCGTGAATAAATACCTTAAACCATTCTTCAACCCGATATACGATAATCTCTCCATGAGTCTCACAGTTTCGTGTAAGACCCGTATTTACATGTATTGCTGATAAAACTGTATCGTTTACACGTTCATTGTCTTTCAGTGGCGGGCGCTGTTTCTTAAATGGTGTCATATAAAAATACACATCCAATTTTTCAGAACATTCTTTATTCGCTAATCGCGATATAATCGATATCCAAATAAAAACCTTGTATGCATATAATTGATACATTGCAATTTCCGACGCACATAAATAGGATGATGATGATATCGGGCTATGTTTCATTTTACTACAAATCGAGATATGCGACTCTGGAAATGTAATAAAAAAAAGAGAGACATCGCGCCCGTAAATATTGGCCTTAAACATAATACAATATTCTGATTTCTCTCGTATATAACGATATACTTTATACGGGATATACCGATTTTTTTCTGGGTCTCTATCTAATCCATCATTATCTATATAATGTTGACGCTTATCATGCATGTCATAATCTCTCTGCAACTCAGATAATATCCTAGGGTGCGGTAAATCATTCTCCGAATTTTTTATTTCTGTTATGTCATGTGTTAGATATTCCTCGATATCCAGGTCTTTCATATTAACGCCGTTTGTCGCTGAAAACTTTTTATACATATCATACTCTACAGTTCTTATATTATCATAAAAATCATTGAAAAAAATAGTAGTATTTTCTTTATTTTCAGTAATCCGACTTCGTATTGTTCGTGATGACTTTTCATTATAATCTCTCGCCAGTTCTCTTACTGACCGTTGTATTTCAGTCGCATCTTTTTTTATTTCATCTTCTATCCACATATCTGCTGTATATTATTATATTACTGTATTATAATAATATTGACTGTAAATGTTCGAACTTATTTTTAAGAAGTATTTTAAAAAAGACACATTTCACATTTTTGTCTTTTCATTCTTAGTGTTTATTGTATTGAATGTTATAGAAAATGTAATCCATTATAATATTGGTAAATATCACGATAATAGCGAGACGCGCCCTGATATAAAGACAATCAAGTTGCTGGTTTTTACTTTTCAAACCCGTCTGAAACAGATTGGATACGTATCGTGGTTATTATGATTATATTTGCAATACTCCAAGGTTTCTTTACAAGCTATTTTAGTGTATGTTAATAAATGACTGACGTGTTACATCGAATTCGTGTTGAACACATAACACTTAATGTGTAGCGCCTGTGCGTAATTTATGGCGAACACGCATCAGATGATGATAAATCTCTGGTGGAGATCCTCTCTGATAATGAACAAGTTTCGCATTTCGCGTTGCCAGTAACATGTCTTTCAAGTTCTTGTTCTGAGAGAATTTTGCGAATGTAGCATTTTCCATCTCTCGTTCGCTGCGTCCATGATTAAAAAAATCCGGGTCAATTGCAATTCGTGACGGACGAACAATGGTATTATGGTTCAACTTTCCACTTTTACTCCCAGCAGCCTTTGCAAGTACGGGGTCCGACGATAATTCCGAACGCGAATCCAAAGAGAATTTGAGATAAAACTCTCGATTGTTATTTTTAAATTTACTACCTTGATAATAATGCTCTACACTCTGCCATGTATGATTGTCCAGCATAAATGGCTCATTCCATGTGTTCGACAATTTACGTCGCCAGTTATCGAATGTAGTAAGTTTATGAAAATGAATTTTCTCAGTCTCCGGAATTTTCTCGCCTGCACCGTTGCCAGGTAATGCGTTCGGATTGGAATTCGAATAAAACTGGAATACAATATCCGGTGTATATAAATGCGACCCGTTTGTCCGACGATGATTATTCCCATAGATTTCAGTGTCCATATGTACTTCTTCTAGTAAATCATCCAGGCTCTCATTTGGTATTTCATCCACGTGTATGCCAAGTTCACGTTGAAAGAGTTTAAATTGTGGAATAAGACAGAAAATTCCAGATTGCGTTTCCAAGCACTTCGTAGTAATCAATAGTTTAATATCATAAGGTAATTCTGAAAATGCAAGAACACCGTGTGTTTTATATGTTATTAAGTTATACGTTGTTAATTTATTATTATCGGTTGTATAACGCTTATTTCGCGGAGATTGGTTATGCTTACTATTACGAGACCCACCAGTAAAATCATTTGACAACGAAACTTGACTATTCTTTCCAATCAAAATATAAGCAGTTGGCTCAAATACACCACGTTTCCGAATTAACGGGTCTATTATATCTTTTCCTAATCCATTATCACATTGTAATACATGGTCAATATCACCCGTTTCGTATGCATCTCTCGAAAATATGATAAATTTCATGTTTAATACTCGCTCCATTGTTGAGATTGCCCATGCATCTGGCCAATAAAGTGACGTCATTATTCGTTCCTTTAATTGGTCGGTCGAACGTACTTCTCTCATATAATCATAATGACCCGCCAAAATTTTAGTATATTTCACTTCGTCTAGTTTGTGGTTATGTTCAATGACCATTTTTTTCGCATTGGCAATCATGAGTTGTTGTTGCGCTCTGTCATGAATAGATGATATTCTCCGCTTAATGTCATTGTAATTATTTACAAGTTCTTTGGCTTCGCGTAATTGTGTTCGAGTAAGATTATGATATAGTGCAAACTTCTCTCGGTAGGTACGAAATACTTCATCTGTAACTTCATCCGCAAGCTGTTTTCGAAGTTCAAGAATTGTTGTTGACCTTCCTTGCGTTAGAAGTGCATCTCGTATTACCGCAAATAATGCGTCACTTGCACCTTCATTATCTATAAAATTAAAATACTTATTTCTAAGATATTTTTGTATCCACAAATCAGTTGCTGGATTAGGTTTATATTGCATGCGTTCTAATTCGGACTGCTCTTTCGTTTGTAATGGTAATATGGATGCACCTGATAACATGTGCTTTTGACGCGCATCAATACCAAATACATTTTCAACGGTTTCATTGTCATCCATATCGGAGTCGTCATCTACATCATTCTCATTTGTACCCGCTCTAGATTTTACTGGCTCCTTTCCCAGAGATTTTTTGATTTCATTAATTTCAGCCTTCACAATTTTAGTCTCGACGGGTTTTGTATTATCCGATAATGTATCATTGTTGGCAATACCTTTCCTCGCACGCGATTTGCGTAATAATTCAGTATTTACAAATCCATATAATAACGGTGATAAACGGCTAACATTTAAATCACCCGACTCATCCATCTTAATATTACCTGAGTTCATTTCATATACACCTATTTGTTTCATGAATTCGAATTCGGTATTAAATAAATATATAGGAACATACACGACATTATATCGTTTTGCAAAATGATAGTTTAATTTTCCCACCCCGATAACGACGTTTTGTTGCTCGCGCAATAACTGCACTTGAAATAATGGTGTGTTGTAATTGAAATCTTCTTCTTCTAAATGCGAATATTCATGGTAGTTGATATTTGAGTTAAGTTTTGATTTAACCATTCGGAATATGTAATTATTATATACGTATAAATAATAATTACACAGATTAGCGCATATACTAACAAACTACGCATCCATACTACATAATATTGTCATTTATCTGAACACTAATGTGTTTCTTTTTATACCTGAGATTGTATCGGTATCTGTTGTAATAAACATCAGTTTAAACTTACGTTCTTTATCCTTATTTAGAGCAGTAATAACACGCTTATATCGGTTTACATTGTTATCTGAAGTACCCCCCGCCCCCAAATGAAGAGCATCTATCTCATTTCCATAATCTAATATCTTTTTCTCATCCCATATATCATTTATCGAAAGAAATCCCGGTAAATTCATAATATATATCCCAACATTACGCTTATGATAATAATTACTCAGAATAATGTCATCAGATAGACGACAAATCTGATTGTCACTTGCGGTATAACGCGCCATATATTCCATAAAATCATCGCCAAATGTATTCAGTTTAACACAAACCGAACCATATCCTTCAGCAATCGTTGCAGTATCCCTATGATTTCGTTTGCCATTCAGTTCCATATTTACAAAATCAAACCCCGTAGATGTCCATACATTATTGTCATTTGGTGCAATCATCTTTTCATATATTTCCACCATTTTCTTTGGATATGCAATATCGTCGTCGAGATAAATAATGCGTGTATCTTCCGGATTATACAACTCCGCATGTTCGCGCAAGTATACTACAGTGGGTACAATTTTTGTTGCAGGACCATAATCAACCTGAATATGATTGACTGTTAAAGATTTTTTGATATACCTTGGCACAATGTACGTGTCACCTGTCCTCGCAAACTCTTCTGGAATATTCAATAAAAATAAATCCGGTTTGCGCGATTGGTCTAAAATACTATTTATCATCGGTGCGCACTTATTAATACGGGTCGGGCTTGTCGTAAATGAAACCACTATTTTTGTTTTAGTTACAGACATGAATATCTCGGATATGTTATTAAATATCTACATCAATCTCTATATTCATTTTGAGATTACTTTTTTGCTTTTCCAGAAATTTCATCCAACATATCCAGATGCTTGAATATAGTCTTGTTTGTTATACTTGGTTTGCTCTTGATTTTCAATTTTGATACCTCAATAATTTGTTCTAATCTTGTATTAAATAACTCTACAATTTCATCATCATTAATTGTTTGGTCTTTGAGAACAACATGACCATGTTTCACCATAATGAATAGATTTTCTGCGAGCTCATCCACTTCATTCGTTTTTCCTTCTTGACGCATATTTGAATACATTAGTTCTTGTATTTGCTTCATCAATGCCAATACTTGCGACTTCTCAACAATTCCGATTTTCATTAAATTAACAATGAACAGTGACATCGCTTTCCGTTTTTCATTAGCCTTATTTATGTCACAAAACCTGTCATAATTTTTCTTGGGGTCACAGTATTCAATTGTATCAAAGAGTGACATAAATGACTCCAAGTTTTTCTCGAATACATTTCTAAAAACTGCGTATTCTGCATGGTCAGGTTCCTGTTCTTTGGCCATCAAATCTTGGAACAAACGCGCATAAATCTCTGAATAGAACGCATTCGAGCTTGCAGTTGTAAATATCGACGATGCAACGCGGTTCATCACAGTAAGCGTATTGTGTTCCTCGGACGTATCGTTCTCACATGCTTCAAACAATCCGGTAATCTCCTTCATGATATTCGTAAGCATTGCTGTGTATGTCTTATCAGTTAGCTTGTTCAGATATGAACGAATATTGTCAATGCTCAATTCGATACCCTCCTTCTTCTTCATTTCCGTCTTCTGAAATGACAAAATCGTATCCCATTCGCTATTTGGAATTTGTTGGTTTCGTGCAGTAGCACCCCCGCCAGACGAACGCGTAATCGAATGCACGCCTCCTCCTCCAACAGATAGACCGCCACCCATTATAGAATTATTGTTACCACATCCAAAACGAGATTGAAATGTATTTGCACTGCTACCTGCAACATGATACACACTCCCCGCCGCCGCTACATTACTTCCATTTCCTGTGTTCCCGCAAACCATTCCTGTGCGAAAATCACTTGGGTCTCGAACTGGAAAAACTGGGGTCTTGATATATGTCGGCGCTCCCACCAAATCAGCCAACTCCGAAACAGACTTTATAACATTGTCCGGCAATTTCAATTCAAATCCCATATTCATAAATGCAGCATAATCAGGAAGGTCGTAACGATGCGTTATTTTGGCCATTACGTTGCGTGCGTACGATTTGCTTATAATATTACATATATAAGTTTTATATCAATTTTATACATGTAATGAACGAATACAATCCCAATTATTATGTTTATAACCTCTCAATTATCTAGGTATAGTATGATACATATCAAACCATTTGTCTGTTTTTAATAAATGGAATATTTCTGGGTTTTTATAATAAATCTGCAACACTACATTTTGGTCGTCATCACTTATGTGTTGGTCATACAATTTCAACAAATTCTCTTCATATAATCTTTCGTAATTATCGACTAAAGACGCGGGCAAAATAAAAGACCCACCCATCACTATAATATCATCAAGTTGAAGTAAAACATTTGGGTCAATCTGATTATTGATATCCGGATATCGAAAACAATTGTACAACACTTTTTTTGGCAATACATTTATTTTTATATCCCGGGGAATATTCATATCAGAATTTCTTACATATCCAAAATCAATCCATGCATAAAACTCATAATTATAATACTCTTTTGCTTGTTTTATAAATGAAATTTTACTATGATTAATTAAGTTGTATTCCGAATACAGATGTTCAGGATTTACTCTGCGATGATAAGCAAGTTTGTTTTTATAAATATCACTATTCATTATTACTCTATCTTTCTCCATAAGTGTCGTAAAAAAGGTGTTTTGAATATAATTGTCCATATTTACAAATATTATGTTAGATTTTACTGTATTATTTGACATTTTCATAATTAAGTCAAAAATATGTTGTTCAACAAAAACCACTGTATCATATATCATATTATGCAATAGGTTCAAAAAATGTGTAACATAATCTGCATTGGTCATTGTGTAATGGGACCATAACGCCCGTTTAATATCCTTATAAGCAGTTATAAACAAAATACGTTCTTCCGTAGATGGGTTCTGAACAAACGCACAAAAACTATCATGTAATATTGCCATGACAATAAATAACAAAGGTAAGTATTAATTTATATATAATATCCGTTTCTAAATTGTTTTTACAGTTTTGTATATCGACATAATCGACTTAAATATATCGTACTATAATTATTAGAGATAAACGATATTATTTCGTAATTTTATTAACGACATACATATGTCACTTACTGACGATACTTCAAGTTCTAGTTATTTAAACGAATGTGGCGATGATATAAATACTGGGGATTCAGGTGGAGGAACTGTATCGTATCCCGAATTCAAGGTATGGGAAGATGTTGGTGAGATTTCAGCTGACCTTCTTCGTGGTATTTATGCATATGGTTTCGAAAAACCAAGCAATATACAACAAAAATCAATATTGTCGATTATTAACCGCCGTGATGTAATTGCACAAGCTCAATCTGGAACAGGAAAGACTGGGGCATTCACGGTGGCGGCACTTCAGAGTATTAATGTAAACAAGAATACTACACAAGTAATTGTTCTCGCTCCGACCCGCGAGCTTGCGCGTCAAATCTATGATGTGATACAGGGGCTTTCTGCAATGATGACTGGAGTTACTATGCGACTTCTAGTTGGTGGAACATCCACCGCAGAAGATGCAGCAGAGCTGAGAAAATCTGCGCCGCATATTATTGTAGGTTGTCCAGGTCGTGTATTTGATATGATACGACGTAGTCATATTCATAGTTCTACGGTTCATATGCTAGTATTGGATGAAGCGGACGAGATGCTGTCGGCCGGATTTAACGACCAAATCTATAATATTTTTCAGTATATGCCGTCTGAAATTCAGGTTGTTCTATTCAGTGCAACAATGCCTCCAGAATTGTATAGTTTGACAGAGAAATTTATGAGAACCCCTGTAAATATTCAAGTAAAGGCAGAGCAACTTACTCTAGAGGGTATTCAGCAGCATTATGTTGCGCTTGACGATGATGTTCAGAAATATCTCACATTGAAGGACCTATTCAAGACAATTTCTGTTTCTCAGTGTATTATTTTTTGTAATTCAACTAAGCGTGTAGCGGACCTCCATGAAGCAATGCTCTATGATGGTTTCCCTGTATGTTGTATCCATAGTGGAATGGAAAAGGGTGACAATCGCGAGCGCGATAAGGCTTATCAGGAATTTAAATCGGGAGTTCATCGCGTGCTTATTTCATCAAATGTTACAGCCCGTGGTATTGATATCCAACAGGTTAGTACAGTTATCAATTTTGACATGCCTCAGGATGTACACATTTATCTCCATCGAATTGGACGTTCTGGTCGCTGGGGTCGAAAGGGTGTTGCAATCAATTTTATTACTCGCAGAGATATGCGTATCAAGAAAGAAATTGAGTCGTATTATGAAACATCAATTACAGAGTTACCTGTGAATTTTATGGACGGAATTTAAACGTCGATAGCATTTATTCATATTATACGTTACATAATATAAAGATGTATCATATAATATACTATTTATAGTTAACTAGATAACACAATTGAATGAAAACAATTGCATTTTTATCAAATAAGTTGACTCTACGAGGTACAGAGGTTGCGATTTACGATTATGCTCATTACAATGAGACACTTCTTGGAAATAAAAGCATTATTATTACACGTGATTATAATAAAATTAAGAATGAATATGACGTCGACATTCAAGGTTATGATAAATTCAAAGAGAGATTTGATGTCTTTTATTATTCGTCGCAAGGTGATATCGACAAAATCGTATTAGATCTTAAGGTCACACATCTTTTTATTATTAAATCTGGAGGTATTGATGGATTATATTCTAACCATTGCATAAATATCATTCAATGTGTATTCGATATCTCTCAACCACATGGACAAGTATATACACCAATTGGGGAAACCATCAATCAACATTTTGGTAAAAATTACCCGGTTACACCGCACATAGTGACAATACCTGAATGTCAAGAAAATTTGAGAGAAGCGTTATCAATTCCTGAAAATGCAATTGTTTTCGGAAGATACGGTGGGAAAGAATCGTTTGATATTCGGTTTGTGCACGAAGCCATTAAATCGTTGCTTCATACAAGAGATGATGTATATTTTCTGTTTATGAATACTCATTCATTTTATCAGCATAAGAATATTATTCATTTGCCTGGAAATGCCGACATGAAATTCAAGCGTCGGTTTATTAATACATGTGATGCATTACTACATGCAAGAGACCGAGGTGAGACATTTGGGTTGACTTGTGGAGAGTTTTCAATTTGTAAAAAACCGGTAATTACATACGGTGGTTCTGTTGAACGTGAACACCTTTTAATTTTGAAGGATAAAGCAGTTGTTTATAATACTCGCAATGAAATCGACAGCATTCTACAAACATTTACAAAAGATAAATATGATGTCAATGAAAACGGTTACATGTTTTATACCCCTGAAAATGTCATGGGGTTAATAGATAAAAATTGTCTTATATAAGTGTTTATTTCTATTGTTAAACATTTCAGTCAAAAGTATATAATTTTATATAGTTAATTATATTGACAATCAAATACACCTGTATATTAATGCCGTTTAAAACATAGATGGTGTAGGAATATTCGCATATTGTGTGTGTATTCTCTTGTGTGTGTGTGTTTATTTCTTCATATTATATTGTTGCTTCATAACAATACAATGTCTTGTTCTTTTAGCGTATGTTCTTTGATAACAGATGTTCGAGAGTCTGTCACTGAAATACCACGAGACCCAGATGAAGTAAAATCTCTGCTACTTGAACATTTAGGAATAACTAGTAAAAAATCAGAAGAAGATAATACTACTACATCAGAAACACATGCAAAATCTACAAAAATCGTATCTGAAACAGATACGATATTTAAGCATCCTATTTCTTACTCAAACCCCGAAAAACTACGTGAATTGCCTGCATCTATTATCGAAGACTTAGAATTACTTCAAGTAAAACCAAAAATGAATACTACTAGTATTGTTACTCCTGCAGATGATAAAACCGATAGTGTTAAAGGTTTGTATCATTACGTATTCTCTCCTAAATCCGTGTATGGAACCGAACATCTACCTATTTGGAGTAAATATTATACCACAGATATAGAATACTTAAAACAAACACAGACACTACTTGAAATGTTCGATAATGAATTATTAGAACGCTGTATTGAACAAAATACAGTGCATTCAAATTGCACCGACGCATTTTCAAATATGAAAGAAACATGGAAAGACTTTCGCGGAACAGGAAAGCTACATGATTTTAAAGAGAAATTTAGTTACGTTGAAACTCCGTTTCTCTCGAAACTCAATAATTCATCATCGTTCTTACAATTTCTAAGCTTGTACAATATTTCATCACCAGTAATTGCACTTCTT
>Ga0194133_10005351_pt1 | contig 16393 bp, 9 predicted proteins | sample TA2KigOf40mmetaG_FD_155448 | JGI IMG/M metagenome (GOLD analysis project Ga0194133, IMG submission 155448) | Freshwater microbial communities from Lake Tanganyika, Tanzania - TA2015055 Kigoma Offshore 40m | ecosystem: Environmental > Aquatic > Freshwater > Lake | place: Tanzania: Lake Tanganyika... | reverse complement strand
CATCACTCCCCCCACCGAAAATTTTATGAATGAAGTTGTCCGGCCAATCACAGAACGTCTTGTACTCTTGCCACTGCATCATGCAGAATGGATTAATCCGGTTTTTGCGGCACAAGAGGCTGCCAGACGGGCGTTTGAAGAAGCACCCGGAGCTGAAACGCGTATTGCACGAACATTGGCCGAGTTCAGAGCTATGGGAAGTAACCAAACTGAAACAACCTGTCCAGTGTGCATGGAAAATTTCATTGAACACAATCCCAAGGGAAGACCTCCCGTTTTTATGCCAGTGATTTTTCACAAAGACGAAAAGGGAAAATGGTTTCACCCCATGCACACGGCGTGCGTGGATGATGTGAAAAAAGAAGCGTGTCCGATGTGTCGTAACAAAATTGTGTGGCCTGAAAAATTTGACCCGGCTTCTGTAATAAACTTTAAAGACTTGATGCTCATCCAGAAAAAACGACATCCAAATAGCGAACCACCAGTTCGTAAAAGCTTGAAACGCAGTGTCAAACGTTTACCCAATGTCTCTTTAAAACAAGCAAAAACACAATTAAAGGCGTTGCATAGGCAAATGCAACTTCCGAGCAGTGCGGCAAAGTCCAAAACGTCACGCCGAACCCCTTACAGTGTGGGTGGCAAAAGGTCTAACCACAGAATAATCAAACGCCGCAAGTGAGTCTATACTCGTCAAACGGTCGGTGCAAATATGTAAAACAATTTATAAATGTAGTTAAAGACAACTAATAAAATAAACATAACAACATAACAAACTCAAATGTCAAGCGAATGGGTGTATGATTTGAAAAAAGGAGGCTCTTCAATATTAAGGTTGTTTCATTTGTTGTTTCATGATCCAACAAGCATTGAATTAGAATCCATTCTCACTTCGTTGAATCTTACAATCAAAAAGTGGAAAGAAAGGGACCAAGTGTATTCCATTTTGAAATATGAAACTGGGAAATTGAAATGCGATGAATTGGAAAGTATTGGACTATTTAGATCAGTTGTTTTAGACCAACATGGAAAAATTTTAGCGTTTTCTCCTGCAAAGTGTATACTTGCAGGTTCATCCCATGAAAACATAAGAGTGGAAGAATTTGTTGAGGGAACTATGATCAACTTGTTTTATCATCGTCCCAATGGCCAAGAAGATGGCGCATGTTGGGAAATTTCAACAAAAAGTTCTGTGGGTGGAAAAGTAGTGTTTCATTCACTGGGAATGAATGCCAACAGTGAGACAGACTCAGAAAAAAAAACATTTCGTCGCATGTTTTTGGAATGCATGAATGACAGCAACTTGGAGTTTGATGCATTGGATAAATCAAAAAGTTACAGTTTTGTAATGCAACATCCAAACAACCACATCGTAGGTGAGATTAAAACACTGTCTCTCTATTTGATTGCAGTATACAACATTGATAATGAAAATTTGCAAATTGTTGAAGAACCGCGTGAAAACCACCTAAAAATGATAAACGAAAATCAAAAAACTCTTGTTAAATTGCCAAGAGTGTACGATAAAGAATTGAATGAAGTGAAATCTCAATATGCATCATTGAATTCATCACATGACTTTCCAGGAATTGTTTGCAGGGATTTGAAAACAGGATCCCGTTTCAAATACAGAAATCCAAATTATGAATTTTTGAGAAACCTTCACGGGTTTGAGCCCAAATTACTGTTTCAATATCTATCATTACGCAAACAAACCAAAATTGAAATGTATTTAAAAGCAAATCCCAAACACTCCGAAAAATTCAAACTTTTTCGTGATAATTTATTTTCACACACAAGTCAATTGTTCCAAAACTATATTGAATGTTACATACAAAAAAAAAAAGAACTGAAATACTACCCGCCACAATTCAAAACTCACATGTTTAAACTGCATGAACATTACATCAATGTTTTGAGACCTCTCCAAAAACACATCACAATGAAAGAAACGATTTTTTATGTAAATTCGTTACATCCATCGCAACAATTGTATTTTATCATGTATATTGCTCATAAACAAAATGTATCTCCCGACTCAAAAAAAAGTACCACGAATTAACCAGTATGCATGATCCGCTATGGCAAGAATTCCCGCTCCTAAAATGAGCTGGTATGCAACTTGTGGTGCATGTGCACCAGTATAACCAATATATAACACCAATGGCGCAACAATCAAAACATGAAACCATGAAACAAGTGAATATCTGTTTTTAATCAATTTAAATCCATGTGCACTAATAACGCCAATGCCCAAAAACAAAAGAACATAATATATCCAACTAGGTGCAGAATTTTTATGAATTCCCATGTACAAAAAGAGACCTCCCACAAAAAAAATGTGAAATAAGTGCACAATTAGTGACCGATTATAATTCAACTTCATTTTTTAATATTTTATGTATATTTTATTTATTTTGGGACTCCCATATTATTATATTTTGGGGCTTGTTTTTCTTGGTATTCTTCAGCTTCCTTGTATTCTTCAGCTTCCTGGTATTCTTCAGCTTCCTGGTATTCTTCAGCTTCCTTGGTTTGACCCTATGTTTTCCGCCCGAAAGTGGCTCGCAATTCATTCGTGCAACGGTTTCGTGAAAAATTCTCTCCGCATTTTCAATATTATGTTTGTTCAGTTCAACATGGGTTTCCATTTTTTGATGGGTTTTAAAATAGCGTGTGAGTGTGTTGAAAAGGTCATCGTCGTGTGGCATTCGCACTCTTTGATTCATTCCATGTATCTTCATTGCATTGAACCATTTCAACATTATAAATGCAGAAATTACATTTTCCGCATTGGATACTAATGTTTCGGCTGTGTGCATGATGTGTTTTAATATCATTATTGCAACGGCTCTCAACAATATGTTGAACTTCCGTCCTTCATATGATACATCAGTTCTAGAACTGATACTCATTTCATCATCGCTTTGGCGATTGAGCGTAATTGATGAAACACATTTTTTTATTTTATTTACTTCTGTGAATAAACAAAGTATTAGTTTAGGACAAATGTACGCATTCACATAAATTTCATAGTACATAGATGCATGACTATTTTCGGGGAATGCCGTGGTGTAATCTAGATTCAAATAAAAAGCAGGGCATCTCTTTTTTAGGATTGCATTCAATTCCATTATTTTTGTTTTCGCGTGCGTCAAGTCCATTATTTCAGGACACCTGCGGTCCTTGGTTATCATGTTTATTACCGCAAAATGGTGTGGATTGGCGTCATTTATGACTTTTTGTAAATCAAACACAAGGTGAACCGGAGTTGTTTCATTAAAAAATATTTCCAATTGCGATTCAATTGATTCAATATAAACCTTGAACTCGTCTGGAAAGTTGTCATCATTTTTCAGATTGAAAATATGAATATCACCAGCATGTTGCAGGGCAATAAACACGGTGGATTGCGGTATAAACACGTGATGCACTTTGTCATAATGAGTTATTTCATAACATGTATTGCCGTTTACAACCGTGACTGGATGCACACTAAGCAATCTAGTTGAACTATAAACAACCATGTATATAAATAATATTATTTATTATTTTTATTCATACCGCCATTATAAAGATATTATATTCATAATATATAAAACCAAGAAATCAGATCATGGGACGTGAAAAAGGCCCAACCCCCAGTACAAAAAACGGCGAAGTAACTAAAGAATCCATAGCAGCACGACAAAAATTAGAATCCGACTGGTGGAAGGCGAATTCCGAACTTGAACGTTTCTATGAACAACAACGTTATAAAGCCGCTAATCCACTAGCAACCGAGTTAAACCCAATAACACGAATGAGCAGGGAACTTGGATTAAAGCGTGGTTCATATTTTCCGTCATTGGCTAACAAAAAAACAAAACATGGTGGAAAAAAACGCCGCATTCGCGCACCTCGCAAGCAGACTCGCCGCATCATTTACAAAAAAAAATGATACAATTCAAACGACACTCGTGAAAAAAATAAATAGATGAATAAATAATATTACAATTATTTAAACGCAATTGGGATGGCTGTAACAAAACAGGTTTGGTTTAAAAAGTTTTACTATGTATTGCTGTATGCGTGGTATGTGCTATATGCGGTGGCACTGTTGGGGATTGCGACAGTTGCGCCGTCGTATTTAGACACCATTTCCATGGTGTTGAAGTATTTCATCATTGTGTTTTTGCTGGTTCGGTTTAATCCATGGGTTAATTATGAAATAACAGAGTTTGACCGTACGATTGTATTCAGCGCTGCGTTCTTTTTGCTGGCGTCCACTGCGATTGCCTCGTTTGTAATGAAAAGTGTAGAGGCAAAGTCGGCGAGCATATCACAGGTTAGTTTTAAAAATAATACAAATAAAAAAAATTGAATCAAAAATTGAAAAAGTATTTGAAATATAGTGAACCAAACCAACAACGCAATTAAAATGACGGAATACTGGACTACAACTGCAGCTGCTTCAACAAAAACCCCAGTGATAATTTACAGCACAGACGGAAGCAAGTATGAAGGCTGTGTCAACATGTTTGGAGAAAAACACGGCTTCGGTTGTTTCAAGACCAACAAAACCATCTCCGGAGTTGTTGGAGAGGTTGACTCACACATGACAACCTGGACTGAGTTTGAAGGCGAATGGCAGCACAATCTGCTGCATGGTATGGGTGTCATGAGGACCATGTCCAACCAAGGCATCATCAAAATTGTTTATAATTGCAGGTGGGACAATGGGGTCCCCGTCCCCGCAAAATAAATAGTTTCAAAAAGGTATGTGTGTGTGTATGTGTATGTGTAACTAACACTTTTTTTTAATTGTTTTTTACACCTGTCATCACAATGTGTGATGAAAATATTTTATAATCCAAATATTGAATATTATTAAAAACCAAAAAATTTAAGTGTATTTTTAATTTAAGGAAAAATGAATTCAAAACAGAATAGTTGGTATCTCTCACTCAAAAAATCACCATTTACTCCACCAAGTTGGGTTTTCCCAATTGTATGGACAATTTTGTATGCATTCATAATTGTTTCTGGAATCATTTTTTTGATGAATCGCGGAAAAATTCGCTCTTATGGTTTTTTTTATTATTGTGTTGCGTGGATATTGAATCTGGCATGGTCGCCATTTTTTTTTAAATGGGCTCGGCCTGATTTGAGTTTTGTCATTGTTGTCGCAATGCTCATATTCATTGCATTAAATGTGAGAGAATTTTATGCCATAAGCAAACTTTCAAGCTATTTGTTGATTCCGTACTTAGTATGGGTATCTTTTGCAACATATTTGAATGGGTATATTGTGGTTTTTAATAAAATTTAAGGATAATACCATTTAATAACATTATATAATGTTATCAATTATATAAGTGTAATTAATATTGTCAGAATGACTTCATATCTAGTAAATTTAATTGATAAAAATAAAATAATTGTATTCGGAGATCCAGACGAAAAACTTTCAGTAAGCAATGTAAAATATTCTGACCAACGCATTTTTCCGGATGACACAATTGAATCAATAAAACGAAAAATAATTTCCGAGTTAGATCAACCAATCTCATATGATGAAATTTACTTAGTTGCAAGTATTAAAACTTTTTTATCAAAAGATGCTCTAATAAAAATGCTAACATGTAATCATGGTTTAACAGTTTCACAAGAACGATTAATTACATTATGCATGAATTTGAAAAATAACAGCACGTTAATTGAGTTGTGTAGCAGGGTTTTGAATGATGACATTGATTATGAAACTGATTTACAATCATTTCTTTTGGAAATTCAAAATAAGGCTGAGTTTATAGACGTGGCTTTGGGACAAACTCTACAACATGATTACCCTATGCCAGCAAATCCAGTTAGGGTTATTCATGATTCTTATTTGAAAAAAGCACTTCCTGATTTGATAAAAACAAAAAATAAAACAGTCCTTTTGGAATATGGAATAATACATGAAAATGTTATAAACGTGTATTTTGCTTCGGATGTATTGACACCGGATGATGATGAAACTAATAAAACAATCATTAAATTGTACTTTCCTTATTTATATGAAAAAGGAATATTTACGGTTGAAACACTCAATGCACGCAAAAGTGAATTGATGAGTGAAACTACTAAACTAATAGATGACAATTTTTTGCAGCATTGTAATGGGGTCAAATTGTTGCATGATGTTTACAATTTGAGAGAAAACCCGGTTGATTTTAATTATATTGAGCGTGGTATAACTTCAATTCATTTTGTTATGAAACCGTCAAAACATTTTTCAATTTCTCTTGAATCCCTTTTCAAAGTTCTTGAAACTGATAAACAAACTCCACTCATAAAGATAACCCCACCTGGACAAACAGAAAAAATGTTCCGTCTTTACTCTCCTGGGTTTGCAACAAATGGAAAACGCATCCCACTTTTGACAAAACCCAAAATTCTTCGGTTGGATAACGAAATTGGAAAACAAAACCGCATAGCAATTTACATGGAGCAACGCATTGAAGGATTTGTTTGTGAGATTATATGTGAAATTGCATCTAATGCAAACATTCACGTAAAAGCCACTTTTCGCAAGGCCTTGTCTTATCATACTGTTTATAACAATCAAATAGACACCGTTTTACGGGAGTGTTTGAACCCAGTTTTAATCAAAACAAGGAGTTTTTTGGAAAGCACTACAGGAAACAGCATTGAACTGTTTTGTAGCATTGCCGTTCCAACCATTGAAATATTAAATATTACTTATGTGTCACATTTGAAAGAAACTCCCATGATTCAAGCAAAGAAAATTATGGGATGCATTTCTTCAGTCTTCAACGTCATTCATGAAACTAGTAGTGAAATCACTATGCGGTACAAACGGGTCTCTAATTACAATGAACGAATTGGAACCGAGGCATATATCAACGAACAAGTGAGAAAAGAAATGACAGATGATTTTATAATTGAAGGCCTTGTGAAAAATCGGTTAGCAATAAATGAAGAAGCTGCCCAAAAAATATTGACGAATTATTTGACAGAAGAAAAGGTGCTGGAAGCCACGCATAAATTCAATCGCAATCGCACAAAACAGCCGGGATTTCTAACAATTATATGGAGAGAAAATACACAATTAAACATTGAAATCAATGACATCAACCAAATATGGTACATTCGCTTACTTGAAATTTACATTGATTCATTGATACGACTTTCAATGTACAAGGAAAAAAAAAATGAAACTACCAGAGTTCCATTCTCTGACTTGCAAAAAATGTGCGTACGCGGACAAAACATGAAAACAACTCTGGTTGTTACTGAAGAACTGAATGATGATGCTGCAGTTCTGCCACTCTATGATCTAGTTGAAGATTTATCATTTGATGATCAACTTCAATTTGAACGAAACCAAACAGAAACTGAAAGTGTGCAGGATGATGCTGACGGCAGTAGCGATGATGAATTTGCTTCATTGCGTGATTTAATTTTAGAAGAGGATGATACATCCAACAACAGCGACACATCTGGAGGAGCACCTCGCAAAAATCAAACACACAGCCAAAGGCAAATGCAGCCTAACGATGAAGAGGCTGTTGACTATGCTCCACAATCTTTAAAAAATCCAAACCCTTTTGAAAATAAATTACAAAACATTGAACCCATTCTGTTTTTGTCCAAAAAATCTGGAAATTATGACACATATTCCACTTCATGCCAATCAAACATTAAACGGCAACCTGTTGTTTTGAGCAAAGACGAATATGACAAGTTGAATTCAGATCCTGAAACAAAACCCCTTTTAAAAGATGCCCTTGAATATGGTTCGGATCCAGACAACAAATATTATTACATGTGTCCACGATATTGGAGTTTCAAACACCGCCGACCCATGACCGAAAAAGAGATTAAAGACAACAATCTTGAATCGCATATAATTGGAAAAAAAGAAAAAGAGGTCACTCGTGACAAATTCATTTTTGAATTCAATGATTATGCAAAAGAACATATGAATCAAAAGGGGTACATTCAACATTATCCAGGATTTTTGAACACAAGCGTCCATCCTGATGGATTGTGTGTCCCATGTTGCTTCAAAAAAAAACAAGATTTTTCCGATTTGAAAGTATGTGAAGATAAACTACGTAGTTCAAAACAGAAATTGATGCAGGGAGATAGTGCAGTACAAGCACCAAGACCAGCACCAGGACAATCACAAGCACCAGAAATACAAGAACCAAGACAATCACAAGCACCAGGAAAATCACAATCGCCAGGACAATCACAATCGCCACCAGAAGAACTCCCTGTTCTCAGCATTTCAGATGAAGCAGTTCCAGCTGTTCCTGTTCAAAAACCGAATGCTCCTCCACCTGAATACATAATTGGCCCTGACAAAATTCCAATTCCAGCAGGACGTCGGGGTTACTTACCACAATCCATTCAAAAATTTTTTAATTATGACAATAGTTCCTGCAATTTACAAAAAACAATGGTCAAAGGAACCAAATGTTTATTACGATGGGGAGTTCAAGAATGGGACAAAGATCAATTTGGACGTGACGAAAAACCATCGCAGTTAAGTGAATTGCAGTCTTTTATCGGCTGCATGGCAGCCTTGCGTCAAGATCCAGTGCCCAAAAAAATTTCTGAAATGAAAAAAATAATATTAAATGGCATAACACTTGACTCGTTTATTACGTATCAAAATGGAACACTTGTTGAAACCTTTCACTCTATGGAAAAGGAAGTGGTTGTCTCAATTTACAAAACAACAAACTATGTTCGTAAAATGAAATCAATGGCAAAAGGAAAATCTCCAGAAGTTGCATTGAAAATTGAAAACAGCATCAAAAAAACAATAAGTTCTTATGAAAATTTCAGAAAGTTTATTGAAAATGATGAAGTTGTCATTGATCATACTTACATGTGGGATATTTTTACCACATTCAACCCAAATATTTTTATGCAAAAAGTAGGATACAACCTTATCATTTTGGAAATTCCTAAAGACGACAACAGCGATTCACTTAACATCATTTGTCCTTCAAGTCATTACTCTAACAATCATTTTGATTTGAAAAAAATGACAGTCATTTTGATCAAAGAGTACAATTATTATGAACCTATATTTCAATTCACGTACAACGGTGATGATAAAATAGACATGAAAACATCATTCAGTTTATTAGCACCGAATTTGATGATAAATTTGAAAGTCATGATTGAACTTATCAAAGACTCAATTTTTCCAAATTGTAAACCAACCAATGTAATAAAATCATATGACTTCAAATACAACTTGTTAGCACCTGATATCATTTCCATTTTAACTTCACACGGGTTCATTATTAACCAATTCGTGCTGAACTATGATTCCAAAATAATTGGTTGTGTAGTTGAAAAACAAACCAAACAAAAATTGCGCTCTGGTGTAATCATGACTGCTGCATCCCCGTTAGACAATCCCAATGATGTGGACTTGGTCATGATGGATGACCCAACCATTTGGACATCATACACAGAAACTTTAGATTTTCTTACATTTGTTAGCAATGAAACTAAACGAAAAATCCCATGTTTACCCGTGCTTCATGTCATTGATGACGCAAACTTAATTGGAATCATCACTGAAACAAATCAATTTGTTGAAATAAATCCGTATATTCCAAAATCAAACATCCCATTTGTAAAAACAAAACACCCAATGAATGCAATTGCTTATAACACGGAAAACATTAATAAAATTGATGCAACTCTGCAAACAACCACACAAGAAGATAATGATCGCATCAATTATGTGAACGCAATCAACTTAGAGTTCAACATGTACCAAACCTTTCGTAATTCCATGAGAATCATAATAAACAAAATAGAAAACATTGACAAAAAAAAACAAATAGAAGACATTTTGAAAGATGGCTTCAATCATGAAGAGAGACATATTGAAACAATTCAACAGTTAATGCAAATTTGTCAAGAAGTAGGAGATCCTTTTATTACTTTTACTAGATTTTCTGAAAAAGCGCTTGATAAGTTTATTAGTACCCAAGAGTTCAATGCTTCTTCTAAAATATTCATGGAGTGCATATCACACGAAAATCGGTTGGAATATCAACCAAATACATGCATTAGAATTCAATCAGAGCCTAATGACGACTGTAATATTATTATACCTGATATCAACTTAGTAAACAAATTGAATAACTATGTGGTTTACTATGCTAAATTAGCAGATGAATTATTGAGATATACCCGCATTCGTAGATTCATATTGTCTCGTTCATCCTCAATGCACCCTCACATTCAATACAACCTAAATGATGAAGAAATCATTTTATTTTACTCCCAAATTACTTCATATTTTAAAAATCTTGAACCAATCACTGGAGTTGTAAACCAATTTGCAAAACATAACACGTTTTATGATGTAAATCCATCTTTGAATGCAAATGAAACCCCATCCAATAATTATGTTTTTCATGATAATGAACCCAAAGAAATGTGTCAATTACACACGGTAACCCCTCTTGTAAAATCAAGTGCTAAATATTTTCCTCCATCCATGAAATTGTTGTCATATGAAAATGCTGAAGGAGAATGCACTTTTCAGGTAGTTCTCTCAATTATTCACCAAGAAAATTCTCAGTATTCAGATATCACAGTTATTGATTTGAAAACAATCCTCATAGCAAAATACACTGAATTGTGTCAAACCAACAAGGTTCAGTTAGTAAACTATTATAAACATTTAATAACAAATCGCTTAGCATTGATTGCAAATATTGAGACCTTTATTATGAATACGTTTTATTTTATGACACACCTTGATTTGTGGATTATTGCTCAACATTTTAAACTTCCTATTGTATTGTTTTCTGCACATCAACATCATGCACTAATTGAAAACAAATTACCCCTTCTTGTTTTATCAACTGAAAAAACAGTACCCTCACCTTTAAACTCCAAGACCCTCAATTTTTATTACATCATGACAATTGGACGGGTTCGTGATGTTGCTCCTACTTACAGTATTGTTACTAATTCTTCTAATGATATCAAATTCTCTCTTGATCAGTCAATTCAATCCGACTTTGTTTCCGAAGTCATGAAACAAACTACCATTCTTTTTTCCACACCGCAATTAAATTCGGTGAATAACTTCATATCAACATACAAATGAAAAAATGACATTAGATATCACGGACTCCGGGTATAATTTCAACAAAAAAAAATGCACGCATCACTCATCCAATCAAACATCCACTGTATCGCGTCCGGGTTTCAATGGAAGTCCAGCAGTCCTCGCACGCAAACCCATGTTGCTGCTTGTCCGCCACTTTTTTTAACACGTGTTTGAATTTTTGGCACTTGTTGCACCGGAATGTGTGCACTTGATTGTCATTTTCAACCATGGTATTGCGTTATGCAAGTAGTAGACTGGTTCATTTTATATTTCTTTTTTTGAAAAGTAATATACCAATAGGACAAAATACTTAAATGTAAAAACGAGAAGGGGTTCATCAAAGTATGTTTTTGGAAATCATAAAAAAGATTTTTGATATGAGTTATAAAGTGCCCATTTAAAATGCCCATTGGTCTAAAATCCAATGTCATAGTTTTCTTCAACTTTCCCAAGATCGGTTTTTTGAATGGTTCCAATATTGGAATCAAATGTAAGCTTATTCAATGAACATGCTCCAGTGTCTATACTATTCAATGCTTCTGAAATTTCAACTTCTTGGTTATAGTTTTTGGTAGATAATTCTTCCATTTTTGACATCATTTCTGGCAGGTTCAACAAGAGCTGGAAACTGCTTGTGCCATAATACCCTTCTTGACCACACATGACATTTGCTGAAATTCCGCGAACCGGATCCAGTTCTGCATGACGAGCCGCCTTCAAAAACATTTCTGGCGTCTCTTCAAATGAGGCTTTTGCAATGGGACCAATGTGATCATTGTTTATTCCGTGACGGAAAATTGATACCATATTAGAACTTGCGGTCATGCGATCACACAATAAACTCAAATGGTGATAATTTATGTAGGTTCCATCATTTTCAAAAACTGCGGTCATTTCAGACAAAAGCGCTTCTCGGGCTGCCTCTATTCCAAGAAGATTGTATATCTCTTGAATGTCATCGCTTATGGTGCGAGACATGTCAATATAATCCAACCCAAGTACATCTACCAAATTCGTTCCTTTGGTGTCTAAAACCCAGGTTTCTTTTTTTATGTATCCGCCATCTTCTTTCTTCAAGTTATCCATTTGTTTACGAAGTGTTACTTTGGAAATGTTCTTTACACCTCTTAAAACAATGTTATTCAAAAGGTTGTCTTGAAAATTTTTGAGAATGTATATCTTGTCTGATTGATCCAATGGATTTTCTTTGGGTTTCAGTGATTTTTTTCCATTTATGTTGTTCATACGAAGACGAAACACTAAGTTGTCAGCATTGTAATCACTGAATATACAAGTGACATCTTCCCCATGAACAGTTTTGATTGCAAAATGGATGTCGTCCATTGTTATTTTTTTCTCCAACATCATTTCACGGTTCATTTTTATGCGAATAATCCATTTGGATGAACTGGACTCTCCTTCATCCGATGCATTTTCTGCACATTCATTCAACATTTTTTGATATTCATTGAATTGAGACATAGTTTCTTTGTCTTCTTGTATCAATGTGTTCATGTCGTCAGGATCAAAACATATTGTTGAACTTTCAACCAAATCAACCAATACAGTCAACTCTATTTGGGGAATAAGTTCTTTCGCGCGATCAATGTCAATTTCTTCATCTGCTTTCAAATAAATTGTCAAAGACGTGTTTTTAGGATTTTCTGTTATGGAAAGCAATTCTTCAATTCTTGCAACACCACGTGTGACATTCGCTTTCACTGCCACTCCACTACCAGCAGTATGAAAAGTATTCAATGTAAGTTGCGTTGTAGGCTCTCCAATGCTTTGTGCACTTATCATGCCAACCATTTCGCCTGGTGCAATAATTGAGCTCTTATATTTCAGCTCAATCATTTCAAGCAAAACAATCAATGCTTTTTTGTTGAATCTTTTCACCATGAGCAAATCTTTGGGTGATAGATAATAATAATACATTGCTTTGAAGAGTCTGGTTGGAGGACAATAATTCAGCAATTCCAACCGTTTGTACTTTTCTTCAATTAGTTTCAATGCTTCAAGTGGGGTTATGTCAACCACTGAATTATTGTTGATTTGTTGCAAACCTTTGACATTGTTGATTGTGTGAACAAATCCCACTGGCATAAATACTTTGTCTACGTCTTTGCCGCGAAACACACATTTTATTATTTGTTCACGCTCTTCAATCATGTAATCAATGAGTTCTTTGAATTTTGTATCACTTTCTGATTTTTCTCGTTTCATTCTCATGATAACTCCTTTTGTAAAGGCAGACGTAAACACAATGTCTTTGGCATCACTGCTCGGCATGTGATAATGTGCGTATATGTCTTCAAGGCTCATGGAAACGAGTGGCACTAACTGGCTTTCAACCTTCACTGGATCTATATTGTCTTCTCCATATGCAAATTGAATGATTCTTGATTTGTTATTTCGCACTGTCATGTCATATTCAATTTTCAAATCTTCCATTCCTTTGATTAATCGCCTTTGAATGTAGCCAGTTGTGCTTGTTTTGACTGCGGTGTCAATAAGACCGACACGACCACCCATAGCATGGAAGAATAATTCTTCAGGCGTAAGACCCGATATAAATGAATTTTCAACAAATCCGCGTGCACCTGGCGAATCATCGTATTTCGTAAAATGCGGAAGCGTTCTGTTCTCAAATCCGTAAGGAATGCGCCTGCCATCAATCAACTGTTGTCCCAGGCATGCAATCATTTGAGAAATGTTTAAATCAACACCCTTTGATCCAGCTTTTACCATTGTGACAAACCGGTTGTCTTTGCTCAAACTCTTCAAACCGATTGAACCCGAATCATTGGTTGCTTTGTTCAATATGTTTGTTACCTTGAATTCAAACTCGTTCTCATTTGTGTTTCCAGTTGAATTTTCAAATACTCCCAAATATGTTTGGTCTATCAAATTTTTAACTTCTTGCTTTTTTGAACGGATTGACTCTAAAATTTGTGTTTTTGTCAAATTGTCTGCAATCAAGTCGCTTATTCCTACACTATATGCGGTTGTTTTCATGTATTCTGTTACAATATTCTGCAAATTGTCAATGAAATCTGATGCCATCAAATTTCCGTAGTCATTGCATGTTCTGGTAATAAGACCATTGCTTCCTCCTCCAAGCACTGTTTTGTCCAGTTGTCCGCGTAAATAATTTCCATCCGTAATCTCCAATACACCGGGGGACGTTGCAATATCATCATTTTCTGCAAATCCTTTTGTTTTATACTTCAACGTAATAGCTGGCATTATTTGGCTCAATATTTCAAAACTTGTAAATTTATCACTTTTTTTTGTAAACAAAGTTTCATCCAACGATGAAAATGCCATTAGCAAATTCATTGCTTGTCTTGATCCGAATGTTATGTTTTGTCGTGTCATTTGATAAGAACCCAATAACGAATCTTGAAATATTCCAATGATTGATTCATTTTTTGCCGGACTTATTATCTGAAATGGAACTGCCGCCAAATTTTTCAATTCTGCCTCTGCTTCTTCATCTTGCGGCATGTGCATGTTCATTTCATCGCCATCAAAATCTGCGTTGTATGGTTTTGTATCTCCTACGTTCATCCGAAAAGTATCTCCTCTCTTCATTATTTTTGCAATATGACACATCATGCTCATCCGATGAAGTGTTGGCTGTCGGTTGAATAAAACACCGTCTCCATCCATCATGTGACGATGGACTATGTCTCCATTGTGTAAAACAATGTTTTCACGATCTGCATATCGCAATGAAATGTTTTCACCTCCCTTTCTTTCCAAAATTTTTGCCCCAGGATATTTATCTGGTCCGTTTCGGACAAGAGACATCAAAAACCTGCGATTCATGTTATTTACAACCACGGGCTTTGTCAAATTTGTGGCAATCTTCAATGGAACCCCCAATTCTCGGATTGATAAATTAGGATCAGGAGTGATAACCGATCTTGCTGAGAAATCAACACGTTTTCCCATCAAATTTCCACGCACACGTCCGCCTTTTCCGTTGATTCTTTCTTTAATGGATTTCAATTTTCGCCCAGAACGCTGTGCAGCTGGAGCAGCACCTGGAATGTTATTATCAACCATGGTGGCACAATAATATTGCAAAACCATGTGCCAAACTGATGTTTGAGCACCATCTCTTATTTTTTCTTGTAGAGTTTTGTTTGCTTTAACAATGTTCACAATGATGTGAGTGAGATCATCTTCGCTTCTTTGATGACCATCCATTTTTACGGATGGTCTTACTGCCGGCGGAGGAACTGCCAACACCTGACAAATCATCCAGTCCGGTCGTGAAAACACTGGACTGAACCCCATGAAAGAAACATCATCGTCGCTTATTCTGCGAAATATTTTCAATACTATATCAGGGGTCAATTGCATGTTCATTTTTTTTGCATCTTCTTCTGATAATCCTTTCACACTTTCACTGTCCCACTCCGCTGTCAACATAGCTAAATTTTCTCTTTTGATTTTTTTGGGCACTACGAATCCACATCCATCTTCTGTTTCGTCGCCACACGTTTTTACTTTGCTTGCGTGACTAAACACATATGCCCACCTTTCATCTGAATTCATTTTTAAACACTGTTTATGGGCTTCTTTGTTGATCAACAAACGACTACATTTCATACAAACACATCGCAACACTTTATGAATGGTGTTTATGTGCTGATAATAAAAGACTGGTTGCGCAAGCTCAATCTTCCCAAAGTATCCTGGGGTTCTCATGTAATCCAAACCATCTGTTGGACACAACATACCTGGTTCTGAAACTCCCATATATGGACAAAATAATCCACCCAACACCGGCTTGTTACCAACGTACGTGTCACGACTCGTAATTTCACATACTGCACCTTTTCTTATTTCTTCCGGGGAAAGAATGCTAAATTGTATTCCAACTATTTTTGACACAGATGCGCCGCCGCTCATTTAGTTGAATCTTCTTTATACTAACCAAATAATATTTAGATTGTTTTGGAATTCAATTTTTATGTAAATTTCAAATTATTCAAAAAATTGAATCAAACAATATTATAAAATACATCATAAGAATATAAACGCATTTTCAGATTATTGGGCAACAATCTCATGACAATTTCACTCTCTACCATGTCCAAAAAACCAACACGTTCCAAAAAAACAGAACCAACATGTAAACCTGGGTTAACTAATCCAGACAATCCTCCTCCTCCTATTGAAAGTGATGAACTAACCGAAGATGACAACACCCCTGAATCTAAAACAAAAAAAAAG
>Ga0194133_10005350_pt1 | contig 16395 bp, 15 predicted proteins | sample TA2KigOf40mmetaG_FD_155448 | JGI IMG/M metagenome (GOLD analysis project Ga0194133, IMG submission 155448) | Freshwater microbial communities from Lake Tanganyika, Tanzania - TA2015055 Kigoma Offshore 40m | ecosystem: Environmental > Aquatic > Freshwater > Lake | place: Tanzania: Lake... | reverse complement strand
AGGTGGTGGCACAAATAATAAATTTTCAGGTACTATTAGTGATGTAAAATCGTTTGTAGCAGTAACTACAACACTACCACCTACTACACAATCTACAGGACAATCTACAGGACAATCTACAGGACAATCTACAGGACAATCTACAACACAATCTACAGGACAATCTACAGGACAATCTACAACACAATCTACAGGACAATCTACTACACAATCTACAGGACAATCTACAGGACAATCTACAGGACAATCTACAGGACAATCTACAGGACAATCTACAACAACTATGCCACCTACAACAACTATGCCACCTACAACATCATCATTGTTAACTCCATATTATAGAATCAATGATGCTGCTGGTGTTAAAAATGGTACCTATAAAAATGTTTTACTTGATACTTTTGGTATAAATAATAATAATTTAACAATATGGAGTATATCAATTATATTTAATGTAATTAATAATAGTTCAAAATGGCAAGGTATTTTAGGTAATTGCTATAATGATGCTATAAGAGATGCTTTAGGATGGGGATGTTGGCTTAGTCCAGCAAAAAAAATTCATTTTAGAATAGTAGAATGGAATGAAGATTTAAATTTAGGCGAATTAGTTGATAATATAGACTATAATTTAATTATTAATTATGTTAATAATACATATCAATTATCACTAAGAAGAATGGATAATAATCCAACAACAGTTACTATAACAGGTAAACCTAGATTATTAACTGATAGAGGTAGCGTATGTATGGGTGGAAAATTTACAGTGCATAATTCTGAAATATTTGATGGTAATATAAAAGAAGTAAGTTTTACTACACCACAAACTGATTTAATAGAACAAGCAAAACCAGTTAAAACTTGGAATGTAACTATGCCAGATGTTGAAAATACAGTTAATTTCATAGTAAATAATAATCAAAATAATATAGCTCTACATTTTAATATAAGATCAGACACTACTGTATTAAATTCAATGAGTAATGGAACTTGGCAGAATGATGTGCAAATAAATACTATTCATGCATTACCAAGACCAAGAAATTTTACTGTAACATTTAATCCTACTATTGGATTTAGAATTATTTATAATAATAATATTATGGTTACATTTCCAAATAGATTTAATATTACAAATGCAAATGATATAAACTTAATAACATATGGTTCTACTACACCACCTATAACAACTGCTAGAGTTATTATTTATGGAGATGGTAACTATAGCGGGGGTAGCTTAGAATTAGGTGTTGGAACATATGATTATAATTTTCTTAACAGTAGAGGATTTAATGATGCTATAAGTTCAATAAAAGTTCCACAAGGCTTACAAGTTGAAGCTTGGGAACATAATCCAGGGGAAGGACAACGATGGGTTTATACTTCAAATACTCCTTGGGTTGGTGATGCGAATGATAGGATATCAAGTTTACGAATAAGTACGCGATAAATACTATAGCACCAGCAACAAATACTATACCACAAGTAATAAATGATGACTGCACATATCAAAATAAAAATTGTATATGTGGAAATACAGGTAGAAGTGGCATATGTAATTATGGTCCCCATAAATCAGGGCTTTATTGTCGTTGTGATTAGATATAAGTTATTTTATGATTATTTATACAGAAAAATGTTTTTTATACCACTTATTAGTTTCTGTTCTACAATAAGGACAAATTTTTATATGTTTTGAACGAAACCAATTTCTAATAGCATTTTTCATAAAACTAGAATAACAATAACCACATATTACTCTTATATCATTTTCTGTAAATTCTTCATGTGTTATGGCACATATAGTATCATTTTTTTTTAAAACCTTTTCATTATACAAATTTTCATCTATTTCTTCAAATTCATCTGCACTATCATGATTATATATCGTTCTACCTAAACCATCATAAACTTTTTGTGTTCTACCATTAAATATATTTAGTTGATTATAATTAGTAGTAATAATAGTATAATTTGAATTATTAAAATACATACCAAATTCAATAATTATATCTCTGTATAAAAATGTTTTGTAATGAAAATCATCTATTATAAATTCATAATCATTGATAAAATTAATCCTACTATAAGGTATTACTGTAATATTATTTTGTATTGTATTTATTGAAATATATCTCATATTGTCTCTAACATTATTATAAAATTTGAAATAAATAGAACTTATAAAATTATGTGAACTTATTTCTTCACCATCTAAATAACTACAACATAATCTATTACCATTTATAACTCCATCATATCTAATAAAATCTTTGTATAAAAGTTCAAATCTAGTTCCAATTAAACTGCTTCTTATTGGAGATGAAATTATAGAACCTCCTAAATATACATCATAATTTGTATAAGAAGAATTTATCTTAAACACAATTTCATGATAAACTAATGGCACCATTGGCAAAAAATCATAATTGTAAAATAAATCTTTTAGATTTATGTGAATAGTAAAAAAATAATTATTAGTTATAATCTTACAGATTTTATTCTGTAAATAAATTCTAGTTATTAGTTGTTCTCCTATTTCAAAGTCTATAGATTTTATCATTTGATAAATATCATTTAATCTAGTACTATGATTAGTTGATAAATAATTAGGTCCATTTAGATTTCCAGTAATTTCAATACTATGAATCAAATCAATATTTCTTATGATTTTGTAATAATTGTTTTCATTTGGTTCAAGTTTTTTAACAAAATTTATCTTGTCATTTTCTGTAAAACTTATATCCTTATTAGTATCAACATTTTTATTTACATAATCATAAAGAAGTGGAAAAGTAGTATTGGATTTATTTTCTAAAATTAGTTCTATATTTGGTATTTCCATTTTATATATTATTATATTTTTTACTATTTATATGTTTATATTATCATACGACAGTATGGACAAGAATTATTTGTTTCCATCCATTTAGTTATACATTCATTACAAAATGTATGTCTGCACGGTGTTTTTATATACTCATCTATATTATTTATACATATAGGACAAGTTATATCTAATTCTTCATTATCTTTTTTATTTATTATATTATACCATTTCTTCCTATTTATCTCTCTAATGTAATAAATAATTTCTGGATCTATAAAAGAATGAACATTATTTATATTCCAATTGATTTTTTTTGTAAATAGAAATTTAACAACTTCAATATTTCCGTTCGCACAGGCCCAGCCAAATGCTGATTCGTTATTTATATCAATCACAATATCTGGTTTAATCTCTAATAACCACTTAACTACATCCAATTTACCATTTTTACAAGCAAATAAAAAAGCATATTCACAATAACCAGATATATTTATATCTGCTTTAATCTCTAATAACCATTTAGCTGTGTCTAAGTGGCCATTGGCGCACGCAAATCTAAATGCATAATCATCACAAGCAGATATATTTGTATCAGGATTTATTTCTAATATCCATTTTGCTATTTCTATATGACCTGCACTACATGATGAACGAAAAGCTTCTTCATCATATAATGAAATATTAATTTTTGGATTTAACTGCAATAACCATTTGGCAATATCTATAAATCCATTCTCACATGTTAAATAAAACATTATATTTTCTATTGTTATATTTGGTTTTGTATCGTATAACCATTTTGCTACATGAAAATGTCCTTTATAACATGCCAATCTAAATGAATAATCTGATAATGCTGATATGTCTATATTTGGTTTTATATTTATTATCCATTTAGCAAATTCTAAATTACCATTCTCACAGGCATATCTAAATGGTAATTCATCCTCAATAGAAAGATTAATTTTATCTTTATTCTCAAAATAATACTGTTTTAACGCTTCTATATCATTCTTGTATAATAATAATTTCAATTTATTATTGTGATTTTCTACTATTTCAACCATTTTTTATTTATCATACTCTTATATATTATTTACTTTACTAACTAAAATCAATTTTTATAACAAAAATTGATTTTTTATTATTACTATAAATATTAAATCCTATATATCATTATATAATGTATTATGATTTGAAAGGAAAATCACGTTCAACAAAAGAACAAACCTACACGCAAAAGGCTGACAGAGGTGATGAATATCCTCAACGAAAGGTAAACAATTATGATAATCCAAGACATGATTATAAATCATCTCAACAACAAGAGGCAAAGCCTGCAAAGGAAGAAAAGTCAAGACGTGTTTTTAAATATAAGATAGAGCGAGACGAGTCGGGAACCTGTAGATATGTTCTTGAGGAACCGATTGACAATCCGCTTAAAATAATAAATAATCATGATATAGTGTGTATTTATCCAAGTAGTGGAACAAAATATTACAAAAATGTTAATATTTATAATTACAAGAAAAAATTAATTATTTAATATATAATATTATATAATGTCAATTATTACACTACCACAACCTCGGTTATTAGATTTTACAAAATTAAAAAAGAATGAAAAAGTTGTTATAGAGATAGAAAATACAACTCATAAATTCTCATCAAATTCTCATCCAAGTGGTAAGAATGAAAGATGTCAGCCTATTTTTGGTAGTAAAGTTTTTATATGTGATAAATTATATTCTGTATCTACTTATGGATTACCATTTATTAAATTTGCTAAACATTCAGAACCTGAAATTACCTATAAAAACAAAACACTTTTTACTTTTAACGTACACTATCATGGATTAAACACAGTAGGTTCAGTTGATGGTACTAGTATGGAAGTTGTTTTTGGTAAAAGTACGTTATTAGGACCAGAAGTAACCTTTAAATTTCCAAAGATTACAAATAATCAATCTCTATTATGGTTTCATAATCATAATATGTTTATATCTATGGAACTAATTTATAGTGGAGCAGTAGGTTTATTACAAATTGTAGATGATGAAACCAGTTGGTTAAGTAAAATGTTTAGATATGGTAATAATAATATTATGATGATAGCATCTGATTTAGATCTTAATGAAAAAGGAGAACAAACGAATATTAATTTAACAGTAGATCAAAATAGATCAGCTTTTACAGCAATTAATGGTATATCAGCTGTTAATTGGTATAATAAATGCGATGATAAATACATTAATTTATTATATCACAAGACAAGTGAAAATTTAGTAAAGATAGATATATTAAATGCTTGTTTAAATTGGCGTGTATATTATATTGGTATTTGCGATGAAGATAGAGAAATAAAGTCTTTTCATTTAATTCAATGCGATGGTGGATTAATAAATCCAGTAGAATTAAAAATGACAAATATTCCTGTAGCAGGTCGAGTTAGTATACTAGTTGATTTAGATAAATTTAAAAATAAAACAGCTTTTGTATTCTTTTATGATTATGATTTAACAGAAATATTTGATTCAGTTCAAACTAATCCATCTAATCCAAATGATCCAACATTAACTGGAACAATACCAAATTTTGAGAAAAAAAATCAAACAGTATATCCAACACCAATACCAGATAAAAATAGTACAAATCAACAAAATAATCCAAGTAATTTAGATTATCCAAAAGTGTGTGAAATAACACAAGTAAATCAAATCTTACAAAATGGTACAATTAAAGTGCCCTGTTCAACCAATATAAAAGCATTTTTAAAGATAGTGCATAAATCATGTGATAAAAAAAATAAAAAATTATGTATAAATAAAGTTTTAGAATTAATTAAAAAAACAGTATTTGGTGAAGATAATCTTAAGAAGTATTGTGAAATTATTAATAAACCATATTTTGAATATGATAAAGTTTTAAACTATATAAAATTACTAAATAATAATTATTTTTATAATTTACCAAGTATAAGTGATAAGGTACCCACTAGAAACTTCTTATTATTTCCAGAAACAAATAATAATGCGATAGCATCAGGAAATATAAATGGTGTTACAGAATATATAGATTCAGCAAATCGTATTATGGTAGATTTATGGAATTCATCACAATTAGATTTAAATTATGCGTTAGAACAATACAATCTAAATCCAAATAATTTTAAACCAGCTACATTACCATCATCTAAATTTAAGATATACAAAACAAATGATAAATATTCAAATACAGCAATGATATCAAATGATACTATAGAAATTCAATTTTATAAACATAAAATTGCATATGGTGAAAAGAAAGATCCCAAATATAGTATTAAAGTTGTATTTCCTGAAACAGATTTTATAAATATCCAACAATGGATAGAATTAGTAAATACTACTTTTCATAATACTTGTGTTAAAGGATTTCATGATTATAAAAAGTTAAGCGAAGTATTAGAATGTGATTGGTCTTTTTTTCCATATCAATATCCTTATATGTATGATAAAAATATCTGTATAAAATCTGCTATAATTAAAACTAAAAATAAATCATGTTATTATGTTAGAATTTTAGGTAGATGGCCTATATTACAATTCTTTGGTAAGTCTATGACTGGTTCAACATTATCTGATTGTAGATGTAAACAAAAAAAAATAAAATTAGAAAATTATGTAACAAAAAATAATTTTCATATCGATATGCTTGAAAATAAATCACAATATATTAAATGTAATGAATACGATATTTATGGTATATATGATGCTGATATACAGGCATTTTTTCCATTTTATGCTACAACTGATGGTGAAGTTCAATTACCAATTGCTTGTATGAAAAGAAATGGTGAATTAATTATACCTAGCAATTATACTTTTAAAGGATTTTATGATGGTTATCTTAATGATAATCTCAATTCATTCTCTGTTCAATTAAAATCTACAGAATTATGGCTATATAATAATGGCGATAATGCTGATAATCATCCAATACATTTTCATTTAACTTCTGGATATGCAGTTCCACATATACCTTTTAATTCTCCTAATTTATTAAGTATTGAACGAATATATACTCCACTCACTTATTCAAGAGATATTTATCAAATAGGACCTCAACAAACTGTTGGATTTTATTTAACTTGGCCAAACTATCCATCTAATGTAAAAACTTGTTCTCCAAATATTACAGGTGTTGGTGGTGTTATTCATTGCCACTTTTTACCACACAATGATTCAAATAGTATGATTATCCAATATTATATTGATCCATAAATTATCAAATTATTTTCTAGATCCTTTTTTAGAACTTTTCTTAGATCCTTTCTTAGATCCTTTTCTATGGCGTCTTTTAGCACCTCCGTCTAGTTTTAAGGATGATTTTTTTGATGATAATTTTTTAGAAGATAATTTTTTTGATGATAATTTACCTTCTTCTACATTTTTGCTTAGTTTGGCTACAGGAGCATATTTAATTACTCTACCTTCGAGTTGTATAGGTTCTTTTAATTTTTTAACAAAACCTAGATAGGGTCCATAAGTTTTTTTATTAGAACCTTGTGTAGTCTCTCTTATATAAAATTCTACTTGTCTTTTTTTATCATCAGCACATAATTTAGAAACAGCTTTTCTAGCTGCTGATGAAGGATTGTATGAGTTGTATAATCCTTGTTCTTCTTTTCCTACAACGGCAGTAAAATGTCGCTTTTGTTTTTGTGATCCAGTTTTTGATAGTGGCATTATATATATTACTTTATATAATAAAAATTATTTGTATAATTTATAAAAAATTGAAAATTTATTTATATTGAATATTCCATTATGAAATGGCTGGGTTTTTAATTGACACAGTTTTATCTTATCTACAAAATCCAGAATTTCTTTCACCAAGAGTGGTTGCGAGAATACGAAGAGAAACGATGGAAGAGTTGTCTTCTATCAATCAACCAGTCTCACCAGAACTTGAAGCTGTGTTTTCTTGCATTCAAGACCCTCATCAACTCACGCCTGTTGAAAAACGAGTGTTTTTTCAGACTCTTGTCACTTTTGTGGGCACACTTGAAAACAATCCATTATTGGATGGTTTTGATCTTGGTGAAGTCTTTGGAATATTTTCCAGAGAGACCCACGGCATCGTGCACGCTTTTAGTGAAAGAAGTCTACCCGTGAACACACTCGTGAAAAAGGTGCTTATTTTCTCACTTCTAATTTCCACAGGGAAAGTGCACAACTTTGAAGACCAGTACCAGATTTACAGGTCAATCACAACCACGATGTCTCAAACTGAACCAACTCTTAGACCTCTCTTGGTGTTGTTCACTATACAACAGACAGCACCAACGTTGGAGCAAATTATGACCGTGTTTGCACAAATTTACGGTGTGAACATATCTGGCTAATATCTGTAAAAGATATAAAAATTTAATTATTTAACACTTCTATTTTTATAATTTGGTAACCCATTTTATAACCATTCATATTTGTAAAAGCTTTTTCAGCACAGCTCTTATCCAAATAATTTACAAAAGCAACTGTATCATCATTATATTTTTTTATAGTAATACCTCTTTCCTTAATTCTACCAAAAAATTCAAATAATTCAGTTAAATCATGATATTCAATATCAGGTGGTAAATTTGATATTTTAATAGCAAATGTATCCCTTTTTTCTTGTTCTCTTTCTACATATTTTGTTCTACTGGTAAAGGTATATAATTTACTTTCTTTTTTTTCTTCTTGTTTAGACTCCTGATTACTTTCTTGTTTTATAATTTGTTTACTTTCTTCATATTCAAGAGGTAGATTAATATCATTTATAAATGTTAGAGTTTCAGTAGTAGTTGAGGGAATATCATCATCAATATAATTTAAACGAACAATACCATCTTGGCTAGCAGTTGTAAAACATTTTCCATCAGGATGAAAGCTAATATATCTAATAGGTCCAAAATGTCCTCCAATACCTGAAATAAATTTACCACTTTTACCTGAATAAAATCGTGCTGTAAAATCATTATTAGATTTTTGAGAAACTAACATAGCATCAATTCCACCACCAACGATAACATAATTTCTAAGTGGAGAAAAAACAGCATAATTACAAGGAACTATATTTTCAATTACAACTTCACAATTATAATCAGATAAATTAATTATTTTACAAGTACAATCAATAGATGATGTAATTAATTTAGTTCTATCTTTATTGAAAGACACTGATTTAATTGAATTTTCATGTAGTTTTTTTAATTTTGTAAAACTTTTACTTTCTGTACTGAATACACCATAGAATCCATTATCAAAAGTTATTAATAACCTATTTTCATCTAAAAAATTTATAGTTGTTATTTTCTTTTGATTATTTTCTTCTTCATAATTATATAATAATTCATCAGTATCTAAATTAAATATTTGAAAACTAGATACAGATTTTTTACTGATTGGATCAAAAGAAACTACATAAAAACTTTTAAATATGTTAATATACTTTGGTATTGATTTAACTATCATTTTTTTATGAGAAGCAGTAGCAAGATTCCATTTTATGATAGACATATCACCAGAAAGAGATATCATCGTTTTAGAATCATCACAAATATCTAAATACCAAATTACACCATTATGGCCAGTATAATTTCCTAAAATAATTTTTGAATTAGTATCTACAACAGTTATAGTCTTACTATCTTTATCAGCTATAAATAAAAGATTTCCCGATTTATTATATTTAGAAATAGTCATAAAACCATTTCCTCTATAAACATTAACTTTCTTAGTAGTTATATCCATTATAATATATATTATATATTATACCTTAATCAATTTTTATATCATATTATTAAAGTTTCATATTAAATTATTTAGTTTTATTAGTGATTTAGTTATATTTGAAATATTGTTATTTTTAAAATTATATTTAAATTTTTGTGTTATAAGATTATTATCTTCATATAAATTATTAAGATTATCAATAATAAGATTATAATTTTTAATAAATACAGCTTTATGATTTTTAAATAAAAAATTAAATATATTAAATATTTCGTTCGCAGAATAATACATATAATATTCTTTAGCTAATAAAGTAGAAATTTTTATAATAATTTTTTCATCTTCAATATTTTTAATAAATAAAATAATATGTTTAATTAATAAATTTTTATTAATAAAATTATTAACAAATTTATATAATAATTTATTAATTTTTTGAATATTAATATGTTCTTTATCACTATCTAATTTATTATTAAAATCAGTAATAAATGATTCAATTTTCTTGGCGTTAATTAATATTTGAATTATATTAATTATAATATTTAAATATTCATATTGATCTATATAATTTAATTTTGATAGAATATTAATTAAGTTAATATATGGTTCTAATAAAATATTTGGATATTTTTTATTATATATGAATAATTTAATAATTGATTTTTTAATATCACTATTAAATATATCTACTAAAAAATCAATTTCTTCAAAAATATTCTTTATTAATTTTGTTTTATTATAATCAATATCAATATTATACATATTATTAATATCTAAATTATCAAATTCCATTATTTATAGATTTATACTATAAATATTTTTTATACTTTATATAATGATAAAATATAAAATTAAATTTTATTTAATGAGCACCAAAAGGATTATATTGTTGAATCATCATAGCTCTTAATTCAGCTTGAGAGTTCTTATCTTTTAATACTAATAAAGACCAAACAGATAACATTAAAACTTCAACACCCTTCATTAAAGGGGTAACAGGAAATTTTAAGTTAAAGTGATTTAATATTCTTAAAACAACTAAAGTTAATAATAATAATTTAAAAAGTCTTTCAACTAAGTGTTTTTTTTCATGAGATTTTTTTTCGTGAGATTTTTTTTCGTGAGATTTGTGATGTGCCATATTATAATTATACTATATATAAAATAAATAGACTGGTGGATAGTTATTAGAAATAAAATTGAGTAATTAATGAAAATAAAATTATTAAATATACATCATATTAGATTTAAAATCATCATTATGAAGTTTAAGTATTGATATATTTTCATATTTAAAATTATTATTAAAATTATATTTATTTGTAAATTTATCTAAAATACATAATTCATATATTTTTGTTATATTCATTATTATTTGCCTTATACCTTTGTGTATATTAGTTTTTTCCAATATATAATCAATTACTTTATCATCTATGTTTATTTTTAATTTATATTGGTTCTCCAATTTTGGTATTATATATGTATCAATAATAACTTTTTTTTCACTTATACTATAACCTGGAATATTAATAACATGTAATCTATCTCTTAAAATAGGATTTATTTTATCTAAATCATTTAAACATAAAATCATCATTGATTCTGATAAGTTTATAGTAAAATCTCCAAAATAAGCATCTCTAAATTTATAGTTTTGCATTGGATCAAATATACCTAATAAAATATTTTGTATTTTTTCTTTTGTTTTATCTATTTCATCAAATAATAAAATACCATTAGTGCAATCATTTTTAATTAATGCTTCTGCTATACATCCAGGTATAGAACCTTCATATGTATAAGAATGTCCAATTAATATACTTGATTCATCAATATTAGCCATACTTATATAAGAATATGGTATTTTAAGTGCATTAGATACTGTATGAACGATTGAAGTTTTACCTACACCAGCTGGACCACATAAACATAAGAATTTATTATTTGGTAAATCTGGATTATTAATTTTTTGGCATATAAAACTAACTATTGAATCTTTAACCTCATCTAATCCAAATAAATTATTATTTAATTCTTCATAAATATTTTTAATAAATTTAACTTTATCGTCATGAATAATATTTGGTTTTGAAATTAAATCAATAGAATTATCAACTTTATTATAGGGTAATCTTATAACATTATTTAAAAACATTGTTAATTTATTATCATCAGTTATTAATGTTCTAAAATATATTTCTTGTAATTTTATTTTTAGATTTTCTGGCATTATTTTATTATTAACTTTATTAAATAACTCATCATAGTCATTTGATATTTTCATATTTTTTATTTTTATTAAATTATTAATTTCTAGTTTTATTTTATCTGCTTCTTCTGAAAAAACTTCTTCTTCTCCTATAAATCTAATATATTTTTTTATTATCTTTAGTTTTAAACTCTTATCAAGTTCAGTTGATGTTAATATATCAGATAAATTTGGTTTTTGATTATAATCTTCATATACTAAAGCTTTAAAATTTTCTCTTATTTTTGATATCATACTTTGATTTATTGTATTCTTTTTTTTATCCTTATATTTTGTATTTATTTCTTCTGTTATTAATTGTTCTCCAATACTTTTAAAAGGTGTATCAATTGTAGTATAATCTATTTTATTCTTTTCTGTCGTTATAATAGCGTTATTTTTGTTCTTTTTAATTATTTTTTTTTCTATATTAATTTGTTTATTTAGATTATTTTGTTTATCTTTATTTTTATCTATAATATCTAAATCAACTAGTGAATTTACACTTTTATTTTTTCTTAATATATTACAGTTATTTTCATCAACATAATATTTTATAGTATTAGATTTATTTTCTAGTGTTTCATTATTAATTTGTTTTACTAATTCTTCTAACATACCATAACTTTTAGATTTTTTTATATTTTCTTTTATATTATATGATAATTCATTAATATTAGATAATTCATTAAGATTATTATAACTAGAATTATTTTTTAATACTTTCTTTTTTGGTGAAAAATCATTATAATTTTCTATATCTTCTTTAATTTGATTATTTAAATTTTTTCTTTTCTTTTTATTTTTTTTTATATCAGTATATTTAAATCCATCTATAGAATTTAAAATATCAATATTACTTTCAACAGGTTTTGAGCCATCTTTTTTATCTGGAGGCTGATTATTTCCTTTCATCTAATATAATAAATATAAAAATATTTATTATTGCGGTTCAAAAATTATTATTAAAAATCAATGTATATACTATTTTTAATCGTTTCATAATCTAAATTATTAATTTCATCAAAAGTAAATTTATCTTTTACAATAATACATTTTCTAAACATTATATTAATTATTTCATTATTTTTCATAATATTTGGCGAATAACCAACTATTAATTTCCATTCTTTTAAATTATAAACAAAATCTATTTGTTCTCTATTTTTTTCAAATCTATTAAATGAAATTTTATTATTATTAAATTCAATCATAACATTTATATCATCTTTTGATATTTGTATTATACCAAATATATTAGACCAAGAACTACTTATTCTATATTCATTTTTAGAATAATATAAACAACCATAATTATCATCAATTCTTATTTTATTATTATATAATCCTAAGGTAATATGTTTCAGGTTATCTGGTGATACTAGACTAAACAGTGGTATATAATGTTGTACTGGATTATCATTATTATTAACTAATTTAACATCAATTAAAAAAGTTATATTATTTATATCATTATTAAAATGTATTTTGGTTTCTAAATTTTTAGATGGAAGTAATAATAAACCTTCTATTAATTTTTTTGATTTTTCAAATTTTAAATTTTCTATCTTTAATCTATTATTTTCCTCATTTAATGTATTTATTTTATCTTGTAAATTAGATAATTCTTCATTTGTTAATACACAACCATAATCTTTATTATCTTTTATTAATCTAGATAATTTATCTAATAATGTTTCATTAATAATTTCATCCATAAGTTTATATCTTTCTATTATATATTACTAAAAAAATTTAATTATTGAATAAACATATTAAATTATTTTCATATATTTTTTTATTATAAAAATTTATATTATCAAAATTATTTGTTGTCGTATAATAACCTCCTTCTTGTATATTTTTATTTTTGTTATATATTTTATATTTTTTATTTCTCATTATATATAAAAATATGAAAAAAAATATTTAATTATAAATTCTAATATTTACTAAAATTTTTACTAAAAAAGTAGATAAAAGACATTCCTGTAATTAGGATAAACTTTAATAATCTACCATATTTAACTTCTAATTCATATTTAGTAGTTTTTAGTTCTTGATTTTCATTTACAAGATTTAAATTTTCAATACTTATTTTATTAGATTTATCATAAATATCTTTTTGAACTGATTTCTGACTTTCCATAATATTCTTTAGATTAAGAATAGCCTCCTCGTGTATATTTGTAAGAATATATTCAATCATTTCACAGTTTTTATTTTCTCTAGCCAATTCTAAGCATGATTTATTATTGCGATTTCTAATAGTCCAATCAATTTTGTGAATTTCACCAATCTTCTTTAAATTATGAATATCATTATTCATAACAAATAAATGTATAGCATTGTTAATACCATCAATTCTAATATCTCCATAAATGTATTTATATTCTCCACTGTTAATATAGGATTTAATCATTTCGTAATAATTTGTTGTCTCAATCTCTGTATTGATGTATAAATCATTTGTTCTAATATTTGAATTATTTGATTCAGTTCTGTTTGGAATATTTGTATCTGTTCTGTTAGGAGTATTTTTAATATGTGTTTCGTATAATTTGTCATAACTTTCAAGACTCCAAATAATATATTGCCTTTCACTGATGATAAATCTATGAACTCCTTTGTATTTGTTCTCTAATGTTAAAAATTCAATTCTAAATTTTTCATTAAATTCATTCCTCTTATGTGTATCTTTAATTTGTAAGGAAGGCACAGATGATGTAATTTCATTATATAGGGCAGTCATAGTATATAGTTTATCACTGTTAGATGACAAATAATCTATCATAATTTCACCTAGTTCTTGATCTTGTGCCATCTTAGTATTATATTAATAATGGTATATATTAATAACTATGTAGTATTTAAATCAACTTTTTTTATAATTATTTATTAAATAATTATAAAAAATGTTGGCCTTTGGAATCAATTTACAAAAAAATTGATTTTTGGTTAATATAATAATTAATATATATATATCCTAATTAATATATTTAATAAGATGGCGAATATTCGTTATTTTGGCACTGGAACTAATACCTTTACACAACCGCCTACATTTGGGTTTCCTGATACAAGGACTATATTAAGTGATATTTACAATGCTATATTAGAGGGAGATGAAAAAAAGACGATAATGTTATTAAATTCATTAAATTCTTCTCAAATATCAAATATCAATGAAACTATTAATATTCCAAACAATCCATTTAGATATACACTTCTTCATAATGCTATTGACATGAGAGCATCTACTGCTGTTATTAAAAAACTAATTTCTCTTGGTGCGGATCTAAATGTTAAGGATAAAAGAGGAAGGACATGCTACGAATTACTAAGTACTTGTGCAAATGAACAAGTAATTAGAGACATTTATAATGCTAAAGAAGATAAACTTAGAGAATACATGACAAAACATGATTCTTACAATAGAGATCTAAATTCATACAAAGATCAGATTGAAGTTCTAAAGAATGATAAAAAGAAATTACAAGAAGCGCTTGAAAAAGTTAGACAAGAAAAACAAAGTCTTCAAGATGAAATTATGATTTCTCGTAAAAGAACTATAGAACTTGAAGGAAAGAATAAAGATCTTGAAGAACAAAAGAAGAAACTTATTAAACAGACACGTCTGTAAATTAAATAAATAAAATTTTTATAAATAGAAATTTATATAAATATAGTTAAAAAAAGGAATATGAATAATAAGAATATCTAAGATTTTTTAGCAAATCAAAATCAATAACATAATTTCTTTTGATAATAGTTTTATCATATATTATTTTAGTTCTATCATTTTCCATAATATATTTATTAAGTGTAGTATATTCATCACAAGTTTCTCTAAAAGTTTTAACTAGGATAAGATAGAATTTATCAATATTTTTATATTTATTAAGAATTTCCAACATAATTTTACATTCATCAAAAATTTCTGTTATTTTTTTATAGGGATTTTCTGCATATATTTCGGATTCACGTGTTGGATTAGAATTATTATATAAAATTTCAAACTTACCTTTATAATTATCTTTAATTATTCTGGTTAGTAAAGATAGTGTTTCTTCATATTCTTTTATTAAAGTTATAGTTTTTATTGTTCTTATTTTTTTTATTAAACTATAAATCTTTTTTTTCAGTTCTTTAGTTGAAGAATATTTCTTATAAAACCAATCTATATCTGTTACCTCAAAATCAAAACCTAAATTCATATAAAATGTAGTTCCTCTTTCAATTAATTTTATATAACTTAAATCCATAAGTTGATTATTTTTAGAACATAAAACTTCAGTTCCATCACCAAGATAAGTTTTTTGAGCTCCTAGTATTTTATTTATTGCTAAACATATTTTAACTAAATTTGAACCAGATATATCATTTGTTCTTTGTATGTTTGATATGTATGAAAAATTATTCGTTTCCGCTTTTATTGGATCTAAAAAATCTATAATAATTGGTGTTAATCTTGTTGTTCTGTGTTCTATGTCATAAATTAATCTGTAAAATTTAACTCCATTTGGTAATTTAGCCTTTACTAATTTTAC
>Ga0194133_10005348_pt1 | contig 16398 bp, 6 predicted proteins | sample TA2KigOf40mmetaG_FD_155448 | JGI IMG/M metagenome (GOLD analysis project Ga0194133, IMG submission 155448) | Freshwater microbial communities from Lake Tanganyika, Tanzania - TA2015055 Kigoma Offshore 40m | ecosystem: Environmental > Aquatic > Freshwater > Lake | place: Tanzania: Lake Tanganyika... | reverse complement strand
TCCTCCACATCCCTTGGGGTTTCCTTGTATTATTTTACAATCCACATGTTCCTTTGGACACTTTGAATTCTTCTATTTGGCCTTCCAAACACCAATTTTGCACAGGTTAGAAACCACACAACCTAAAATCCATCAACTTTCCACCAAAACCTTACACGAAGTCTAGTCTCTCTACCCACTTCCACATATTCAAATACTGAAAACTTTATCCCCCATTTTATACCTCCTCCCAGCATCACAACCACAGTATCAATAATCCATAGTTAGCATCTGAGCTACAATATAAAACTCAACTTACTTTACTTGCAGAACTCTCTTTTGACTTTAACAAAGGAACAATTTGTTTCCACAAATCCTCTCTCCCTACTTCCACGATCCAAATATTCTATCTCAAAAGCACAATTTTTTCTTACAACTCGAATGCTCAGTAATTCCATCACCAGCCATTATATTCCACACACATTTCCCTGCACTCAATAACCCAATCACTCCTTGACTACCACCGAATTTGGTCTAAGTATATCCAAGAATTACAAAACACCTCATTTGCAACATCTTTCAAAATGCCAACATTATCTCATATGACAAAAATCAACTTACCTAAGCAACGGACCATCTCATTCAAACCAAACACCCCTGGCTTCCACATCAACCAATGAACCATGCTGGATTCACAAAATAAAAACATCCATGGCTGTTGAGATTTCTTTTCCAGAAGGATTAAAATAGGGAATCAGCCTAAATATCAGAGTTATGGAATGAATTGTTTCAAGAATCTGAATATTCTGGACTTGAATTGGGATTGAAGACAAAGTCAGTAAATTTGAAAATCCCAGGAAGTGTGAACCTAAATGAAGTTTTTGTAATACTAACAGGCTCTTTTATGACAACTATAGAAATTTGAATTTGAAAGTTTGGAAACTTTTGAAATTTAGAATTAAGATACTAAAAGATTGGACTTAGAAGAACCAAGGGATTTTAAAGGTTAAGTCTTTTTTACAATTGATTAATCCTTTGTCCTTGTGATTACAAATATGAAATTATAAAAGTTTGAGAAAGGCATGATGTGTTAGGTGTATATGGGAAAATAGTTTCTCTAAGTTCAGTTCTGATCTGGTTACTTCCTAAGTTGAAATTGTACGAATTAAAACTAATAAAGGCAAATATTAAACAAATACAATTTATGAATATATTGTCTTCCAATCTTAAGCATATAAATTTCTCAAAAAGGCTCATCTTAAAATAGGTAATAATTATTATTTTTGTAAGAGTAACTGCAGATAACCATTACCCTGACTGAGGGTGGTTTGTTGATTTTTTGTAATGAGGGTCGAATGTAAAATTGCTGGCGTTCATTGCTGGGGATTTAACCTACAACCTTAGATCTCAGTTCCCTGTCAGTTGAGTTTGACCACTCGGCCACAACACCTCCCAATGTGTATTAATGTAAAACTTAGAAAATGGCATACAATTTATTTAATTTCTTGTGATAAACTTTTTTGACTGTTGAAGAAAGAGTTTAGCAGTGATTGACGTGGGGTTGCACGGTTACACAGGGTGTTGTTTGTTGATCATTGTTAATCACATAGGTTTGCAAGGGATGGATTTGGATTCCAGTCGAGCCCAATATTTTTAATTCAGTTCTTGCATTATACAGACTGATGTTCTGATTATGAATGTGTCTATTTTTTATCCATAAGTCAAACATTCATCCCAGCAAGATGTTATCTTTACATTTTCTCCTTCTTTGCTGGATTCGTTCTTGATGATTATCATGACTCTGATGAACAGAGGATAAGTGTAAGGGAAAAATCAGTACAAAAATTATCGTTTTTTAAAATAAAATTCTCTGATATTTGAAATGTACTCTCATGATCTTTGATTATCTATTGTCTTCGATTCAGGAACTTTTTTAGTCAAATCAATACTCATTAATTTGATCTAGTGCCTTGTAAATTAGACTACTAGTAATTGTCAAAGTTTTTATTAACAAAACATTAATGTGTTAGGTAATAACTGATTAATAAATGATTAAATGGCAGGGAAGGCCTAGTTTCTCTGGGTTAATAAAAAGGCCCTAAAAAGGCAAAGAGGATAATCATGAATGCTAGAAAAGTTTGCAATTGTATTTATGGAAGTAGCAGGGAATAAATGCAATGAATGAATGATAAACACGAATGAGTAACAAATCATGCAGACAAGAGCCAGGAAAATGGCAGATGGAATGAAACCTTAATGGAAACAATTTTTATGTGAAATTGACTTAAAAATGAAATCCCAAAGTTTTCACAAATTATAAGCCTTCAGAAAATGTGATCTTTGTAAACTAAAGAAGGTATAAATCAGTGGAAAACAGCTCTCTGGTCCTACTGGGCTTACAAAATCCAACTTTAGACCTTTGGGTCATGAGTATGGTCACTGCAGATTATGATTACCCTGACTGAGCCTTGTTGATTTTTAACAATTTCAATTTTCAATTTCAATAGATTTATTGTCTTGGCGGTGAGCATTATAAGACAATGTTTATAAAAAGTTTTAATTTTAGCATGTTGTTGTTGATCATTCATGGTTTTTTAAGGTGTAGTGCATGCGGTTTTGTACATCTCTAGGGCATGTGGTACGGTACTGTTGATCTGATGAGCTGACGAAATGTTTTAAAGCTGATCGTCACCCATTCGTAGGGTATCAGTTTGCTGATGTATTTAGCTCGATTTGCAAAAGAGTTTTTCCCAATTCGTTTCCTGCTTAGATCGTGGAATGCTAGTTTGTTTGGGTACCTAGAAAAACTAACTGAATTTTGCATTAATCTGATTGTTAGTAGGGTATTAGTGGGGTTAGTACAGAGTGAGTGAAGCATGAGGGCATCAAAGACAATTCTCGCCGAGTTAAATGATCTAATGCGGGTTTTGTTGCATATTGCATTATTGCTAAGTATTCTACTGAAGTCTCTACAATTGAGTCTGATCACCTTGTAGATGAGTGTATTAAGTCTTCTGTTATCCTGGTATGACACGCAGCCAGCCCAAACAGATGAGCAGTAGAGCAAAACACTCAAAAAATGTGAGAAGATAACTCTTCTGTGTTGTTCTGCATTCAGATGTAATCTTAGAAATCTAAGCATATAGGACATCCTATTGCACTTTGAAATGACTAGGTTAACATGGCGATTCCATTTTAAATTAGAGGTGAAAGTTATTCCGAGTATTTTGATCTGATCTTTTGATTCGATGACAGAACCATTAATATTTAATGACAGAGGTAGACCTTGATGTCCAAATGCTACAAAGTCGGACTTGGAGGCATTACATATCATGCCTATACTTTGGAGCCAATTAATGTGCCTTGATGCTATATCAGAGAGTTTGTTAAGGAAAAAGTTAGTTTCGTTAACAGGACAAGAAACAGCAACGTAGGAGTCGTCCGCATATGAAACGCAAAGAACGTCCTCACCAACAACAGTCTGTAACTGATTGACATAGATATTAAACAAAACAGGTCCTAGTACACTGCCTTGTACACATCCAATAGGTATTTTAGATACATAACTATTTTGCCCTTTGAAATCTACAAAGCCAGTTCTATTGGTGAGAAAATTAAGGATGACTTGTATTAGTTTTTTGTCAATGCCTGAGTTTAACATTGCTTTGACTAGTAATGAAGGCCTAATAAGATCGAAAGCACTGGTCAAGTCGATGGAGTACATGAGGGCAATTTTTCCCTCATCGAGAGCGGTTGAAATAAAATCTTGAATCGTTAAACAGGCAGTGGTAGTGGACGAGCCTGGCTTATACACATGTTGATTAGGCCCAAAAAAATGTCAGGATCAATTTTCCTGAGTTTGGTAATGAGACATCTTTCAAAAATTTTGCTCAACCCTGATATGTTGCTAATAGGCCTATAATTTGCTACATTTTTCTTATCACCCTTCTTATGAACTGGTACAATTCTAGAGACTTTCCAAGCTGCTGGTATACAAGCGGTCTCAATGATACAATTAAAGAGCCATAGGGTGGGATGTAATACGACAGGTGCTAAATGCTTGATTACCTTGCTTGGCAGTTCATCAAATCCTTGTGCCTTTGATGGTTTAAGATGTGTAAAGGCATCAACGAGTTCATCCTCAGTTATAAAAAAGTTGTGATCACCATTTGAAGACAAGTCTGGAATGATAAAATTTTCGCATGCGCAGGTAACATAGAGGTCCATTACTTTTTATCTGAAATGCTCAGAGAAAAGATTAGCAATAAGTAAGGGATTAACGACCTCATTTGGACCATGAAAAAAAACAATTCGAGGTTAAAATATATATAGACAACACAAACTTTACAAAATTGAACACAGTTTTACAAACATGATAAGCAAGATCTTATCTCTTTATTTCTTGCTCAAAGTCTCACTTTCCATTATCCTTTGAGACAGTGTTACCCCATAAATTTCAAATATGGAAAGGCAACTCAAAGCAAGAGCACTAAAAAGTAAATAACACCCACGCAGCCATAAAACATTTAGAAGCAGGCAACAACCCTTTCAATGTAAACAAGAAAGTATAAAAGCAAGTATCCTTTTCTATCTGGTTATGGAGTTTAACATCAGACATATTGCTTGATCAACAACCACACTATATGTGTTGCCTGCCTGATTGGCTACAAGCCCTTTGTTGTTTGTTCACCTGTTGTTTTTGAATGTACAATCTTAGTTTTCAAGGTAAATAAAATATTTTCATATTACTTTGACTTTTCAATATAACAAACTCAAAGACTCAGACAGACTGATTGATTCTCAGGGAGTGAGTTAGTTCACTTAGAAACACTCTACATATATTTCAGGCATGGCCAGGGATAGAACCTATGACCTTTTTTTCTCACTGATCTATATTTTTTGTCTTTTTTTATTACATAAAAATCCTTTCCATTTCATTAACAAGTTATGATTATTACCAATTGACTTTTCCATAACAAAACTTTTACTTTCGAATGAATCCAAACAGTTTGACTTTTTCATTCTTTATTCATTTCAGAAAACAAAACAAAATAAATTTTCCACTGACATTTATACTAAATTAAGGTCTTCTAGTTCCTCTGAACAATTAGGATATCAATTTATGGGTGAATATAAACAGTGGAGACGAGAAACGTGAGAACAAGCGACGTGCCTTGATTTTGATTTTACTTTAACAAAATTTCTTTAAGTATAACAATTTACCCACGACGTCCACCTTTTCAACCTTGGACAAAATAAGCCAAGTTTTGAATGAAGATTATTAAAAGCTTGTTTTTTTTCCAGAGTATTTCACGCACAGATAAAAATGGATTCCTATAATCATTTCTCGTCAACGGAGGGATTAATATTTTCTCTTCTCAAGAAAAAAATGGTTTTAATGAAGCACATTAAGAGATCTAAAGATCAGGTCAGGTCTGTTTTCAAGTAAATCCTAATTAACACTATTTACATATTTTCTCTTAATTTAATCTACGAGTGTCACATATGTTTCACAAAAACTGCATTTGAATTAATTCAATGTTATTCGCTTATTCTTCCTTTTCTGATGGCTGGCTTTAAGTTTGGGACTATCTTTTTGGAATGTGCATCAAATTCATGTCAACAAAATTGTTGGAGTTGTGAAAGTGGTGCAGATGGTGTTGGGAATGTTGGTGAAGTTGGTGTTGAGGCTGGTGAGGATGCTGCATGAAGTGCTGCATTTGAGAATGGTTTGAGCCTGCCATTGGTGAGGTGCGTTGGTGAGGGGTAGGCGTTGTAGACCCTAAAATGAAATCTTATATATTGTGTTGCTCAAATAGGACATTTTTTGAAACATACCTGAATCAAGGTGTCTAGGTGACAAATGTTGACCGTTGGGAACCAAATTGGTGTGCAAGTGATCTCGAGGGGACAAGGGCTCCCTTTTAATGGTATCTGTCAAAATTGCAGTTGGCTCGGGGGATGAGCCAGAAATATTCACTTGGGGTATTCTTGAAAGGAAAAAAAAGGTTTATTGTAAAATTTTACAACAATTGTTAAAGGTTTATTTGACTCACAAATTCGGAGAAACACTTCTGTTGTGAATTGACCCTTGATTCCAATGCATGTTGAGGTCTGGGCTAATGTACTCACCTATTGCAGGGAAATTGAAGGTATTCATAGTTCCAATATCATTCTGAAATGCAGTGAGAAATGTAAAGAGAAGAACTTTGAGTGATGAATCCTGTCTTGCATTTAACAAGTTTCAAAGAAAGTGGGGTAAAAAGCTGCAGGGACAGGTTTTTTTGGTCAAAAACCTATGAGCTTTTCAAAGACAGTAAACAAATTCAACAAAGACTGAACTTTAAAATTGGGGAAAAGTCAAACATTTGTTATAAAATGTCAACATAATATTTGTTAGACAAATATGAGTAATGATATTCAAGATGTACCTTAATGTTTTGCTTAAAAAAATTAACTTAACAGGCATTTAATGAGCAGGGAAAAATACCAAACCCTCCCAAGCGACTCTCCCCCCTTTATCCTGATTAACAACATCATACACCAAAAGTTCAAAAGGACATTATTGCTAACCTAACCTAACCTAACCTTACCTAACCTAACCTGACCTGACCCAACCACCCAAAGCACGTTTCCCCCTAATCTGTCTCAACCAAACTCCACTTTAAACCAAAAAAGCATTTATTACTAACCTAACCGCACCTGACCCAACCTACCTCACCAAGGTACGTTTCACCCTCATCTGTATCAACCAACCTCCCTTTTGACCAAAAAAGTATTTATTACTAACCTAAACTAACCTGACACAGAATATGATGGATCATGGGTAATTAAAAAGCCTTTTTCATTAAAGGAATATTTTTATTCATGTTTTTTAACTTTTTGATTATTTAGCCTCCCATATTTTATACAATTCTTGGATTATGGGTGGTTAAAAAAAGCTACTTTCATTTAGGGGATCTTCTATCTTCATCTTATCTTAATTCACTACATAACTTTGAACTTAAATATCTCAACTTCTAGAAAAGATATCAAAATTCTGTTCAGGGCATTTTGAGCCATTTATGTGAGAATTATGAATGCCAAATTTCAGCCCTCTAACATTAAAACTGTGGGAGGAGATAGAGATGACAGACGGACACGTGACGTCACTTCCCATCCCTATTCAAAATTTCTAAACTCCACCCTCGCTTCGCTTGTGAGGGATAAAAGATTTCAGAGTTCGAACTTCAAAGCAAGGTAAGCCCAAATAATTGGAAGAGGGTGCAAACTTTGTTTTCATTGACCTGCCTCATGCACCTGTGACTGAACATATACCCAAGAACCATTATTGCTAGTCAACGCAGACCCCTAATTACCTCGTCTTTGGACTTAGATGAATGCTGATGAGATGCCTCAGTCATTGATTTGTGATTTGGTCTGACAGACGTTAACTGGTGCGAGTTCGATTCGTTCGATTGGGGTAACTGTGAAATCAGCCCAGGGGAAGGTGAGTGAGACATTAAAGGAGAGTTGGGGACATGAGGAGAATGAGGAATCAATGGTGAGTGATAACTATTTTGACTTGGTAATGTTAACAAACTGTAATGAAAATGAAAAAAAAAGATTTGCTTGATTGAAAGTCCCCTCTTATGATGATTATAAACAGTGACTTACTTGTTGACTGACCCGGGACGAGGGCTGGACAATGCCACCCCCAAATTATTTGTGGCAGTGTTTACAGAAAGTTGTTGATACTCTGAACCACTTTGATGACTTTGACCATCAGAATTGCCACCGAAATTTGAAATAGGAATTGACGGTGAGACTGAGGGGTAATTACTGTGAGAGCTCTATGATTGACAAAAAAACAGAACTTTTAATGTTCACTTCAATTTCAATTATTTTGACTGTCATTCAAATGACTGACCCTACTTCCTCCATTGACGCTTCTAGAATGTAATGTCGATGAGAATTCATGCTCAAGTTTGGTGTACTTTGACTCAGTGGTGATATCTACATCTTCATCAGAGTCACAACAGTCATCATCCAAACCACCTTTGTGATCTTTCTTATTTAAAGCCTGAAAAAAATTGACCATTTTTCAAAACTTTTTTTTGCAAAAGTGTGTCATAAACTTGAAAGGAATAATGACTTGAAATTTATAAAAGAAAAATATGTTTTAACAAATCGTATCAAAAGAGATCATCTGCAACACTTGTGGTTCTGCCATAAAAATAATTTATCAAAAATAAAATTCACAAGTGTATATGGACAAACTAAGTCAACAGGACCTTTTTCCATATAATTTGTTTTTCTTTGAATCAATTCGACTCCATATGCATAACAAACTTTTATCTCAAAATGAGTCTGATTTTGACTTATTGTGTTGCTTACAAAATTTTATTTTTGCACTATTACATTTCAACAAAGAATCAAAACTGTTGCTTTATGCCATTACTTTTTTTATTGAGGAAATGTATATGAGAGTGTAATGCTCCAAGTTTCATAGTTTGTAAGAAGCTTGTCTTGTTTTTTGAACCATTATATACCATATGCAATAATCAAAACAACTGACCTCAATAATGTTTTTATTTGTCAAAGATTCATGTGGTTCATTGTACTCTGTGTATTTAAGAAGCACTTTGTCCATATCTGTAGAGGCATACTAAAAAAAAATCAAATCTATATTTTTCAAAGCATGTTTATTACGATACATCTGCTTTGATCTATGAAAAAATAAGTTTTCAAAGGCTAGAAAATTGATTTTTATCTTAGCAATTTTGGAACACTTATTCAAATATGTTGCCATATTTTCAACAAAAACTTGTGAAATGATTTCAGTTGTTTGGCCCAAACAAAATTTTTGAAATGATCCACAAAAGCTGCCTGAGTGTCTTTACCTGATAGAGCTTGTTTGATGAGCTGAAAATGATGAGTGCAATTTCACAATCACAAAGGACACTTAATTCATAAGCTTTTTTCATTACTCCAAACTTTCTCTTGTTGAATGTAACCTATAGAAAGATAAGATTTTTTAACCTTTTCAAACACTGCTTTCCACCATACCTTTTTTTGTTGAAAATAATCAATTCTAATCAATCTGGTCATGCAAAAATACTTGATTTTGTATTAAGATATAACCTTATAATGTCTACCATTCTCTATGCGAACAAATTCATATATTTGATTATCCATAAGATTAATTGACTATCATCGAAGTTAATTAATTTTTACAACACGAGATTTAGTGATTCATCGAAATGAAACAATTGGTTCTGCTTGGTTTCTTTTTTATTGAAAATTTTTAAGCCTTTTATGTTATTTTATCATGTTAAATGTACATCTAACAAGTTCTTTGTAGATGTGATAGCGCAGAGGATGTGAGAAGATCTTTTCTATGGAAATATGGACACCTTAACAAACCTTTCTCTTTCTTATGTCTTTCCCTTGAATTCTAAATACAAGGAAATGATGAAATACCTCACAACTTACATATTAAATAAATTAAACCCAACACAAAAAGGGAAAGCACAGAATGGTGAGCAAGATAATTAGCGAAGGGCTTAAAGTATTTAACAAGAACAGAGAATGAGATTTGGTGGATTGAAAAAGACTCCTTTCTCTCATCCAATTCTGATTCTTTTAAAGACAAATTTTGAGGGAGCTGCTTTATCTTATTTGCACAAAAGGGTGGTCTCTTTTACTATTGAATTTTATGCACCAAAAAGGATTTTCCTGTACATTAATTGGATTTTGAATACCCTATAGAATGATCCTGTTTTACATCTTTTCTGTAGTCACTTACAGAATTGTTCATTTAATTGTCCTTGCCCAAGGGAATGGCATTTACTTCTTTCATAGATTGTTACAGAATTAAAATAATTTCAATATGTGTCCACTATTTGTTATGATTCCACTTCTATCTAAGTATCTGAATGCACCTTTATCAGTTACTTTTCAATCTCTTACATTCTGATCAAGACATGGTTGTCAAATTTAAATCACCTTGGGATGTACATAGAGAACTATGGGATTGTTAAGTATAAGTCATCATGATATTAAGTTAAAAGTTTCTGTAACATGATTTACTTATTTTATATGGCCAGAGTGCTTTCACATTGCTCAAAAATAAAAATGTCTAAAAACACTCAGTTTTGTATTTTGGTGTCATTTCTTGCATCCCACTCAAGAAGAATCCATGGTTTTTACTTTTCAGTATTTGTCTTATATTGTATTTTGCTTCCAGGTTGTCATTACAAGCCGTTGAAGTTACCTGTCTATTCCTTTCGTCGGGTATTTTAGAAATCTTTATTTTCTTTCTCCCCATCTTGTTTTGCCAAGTTATATCTTCAGAATTAGAAAACTGCCAATCAGAAGTCTTTTTCCATTTATTGCAAGAAATAGAGAAACATCAAACCTGGAAAGTGAAAAACAAAATATCTTATCAGATCAATTTTTTATATTTCAGGATATTTTTTTGCAAATTGTTGACGGCCAAAACAAGATTAGAAAATGTTTTCATTTTCTTAAATCAGCTTTGCAAAGCTTTATTTTTGTAGTTAAATTAGGCAAAAAGTTTTCTGATGGTGACAAAAATTTGTTGCTACATTTTTACAAAAAGTAAAGGCGCCTCTCGCTTTTGAAGGGTAAAGCAAAAGTTTAGATTATTCAACAAAAGTCTCCAGCTTGGTTTTTCCTAGAAAAAAAGAACTACTAAGGTAGTATGATATAGAAGAATGAGAAAAAGCAGGGGGAAAAATCAACTACCATTACTCATGCAAACCTTAAGAAGAAAATCTTTCATTTTTTTCCACCATAACTTTCATTTTCCCGATTTCAGGCAATATAGAAAGAAAAATCTCATCCGGATTTTGTCAATTTCTTTCTTTTTTCGACTGATTAAAAATAGATTTATGTTTTGCCTCCTTTCTCCAGATATAGAGTCTAGTTCCATTTCGAGTTTCGTAGTCTGTTTGTTGAAACCTTTTCTGTAGAATATCCGACCTTGAGACAGTCATAACAGTTAAAAAAAGAGTCAAAGGTATAAAAGCAGAGCCTTTGGGAACATTTCTCATAATCCTCACAATCTATACATGGGTGGGTTTTTTTTGCTTCAAAGTTTTAAAGTTTAACATCACAAGTTTGTATTTGTGCTCTGAGCAAATATTAATTTGTAGCTCTGAGATCCAACAAAGGTTGCACAACACACATTCCAAACAGGTTTCTCATGCAAGCCAATCTCTGGTTCTTTCACAACAGTAGGTAGGCCTTTAACTAACAAGATATGGTTAAATGGCACTTGGTCATGCTATACACATACAACAAAACAAGACAAGGCCAACACTCTCAAGGTCACTTCATTTGCCCGATATTAAAAGAAGAAAAAAAAAGAAATTGAAGGGGAAAAGACTTTCTTTGTAGAAGTGGAGAAAGTAGCAAATGGGATGATGTAGGCTTTCAAAGAAAATGTTATGTGAATCAGTAACAACAACTCAACTTGGTATCTTTGATTTCAAAGCCGAGCATTTAAACCTTTCATCACCCTTATTTCGCTCTATTTTAGTCTCTTGCATTCCCTCATTTCAAGATATCTTTGATGCAAATTTCCAGTTCAGATACTTTCCCTTAAAAGTCATTTCAAACTGTCTCATAAATTTATACTTCTTTCCCACACATGATTTCCATTCTTCAATAGAAATGTTCCCCAGACTGGTTATCAAGGTTGTGACTTACTTAGAGACATCCCTTGCTTACCTCATAGCTGAGAGGTCATAGGCACCTGACTGCAAACAAAGATCTAAGGTTGTGTGTTCAATCCCCAGCTGCCCATGCCAGCAATTTTTTCAACCCCAGAGTGCAAAAATAATCAACTACCCACCCTTAGTCAGGGTAATAGTAGTCTCCAGTGACCATAGATTTCTATGGCGGGACTCTCATAAAAGTCTTGATCACACATTAATACCGGATGAGTCTAAACTGCACAAGATTATTATTATTATTATTATTACCTGACTTGTAACCTGCGTACAACTGATTGCTATGACAACTGGCTAAGAACTGGGAGACTGGGGTTCAATCCCCAGTCTGGGCAAAATCATTGACCCGGCTAGATTTGCCTTTATTAATCATTTCTATGAGATGATTACATTAGTCAGGATTGATTGTTGCGCAGATACTTGATTAGAATTATCTCTAAAAACTCATTTATTCACATTTATAAATTGAAAATCAAGCGATTGTAAGGCACAACTTTCAGTCAAACAAACTGCTATAAAGTCAACACTATTTTCAAGGTTGTAAAAATATCAAGTGGTGCCTTTCAGTAAGAAAAAAAACTGTCTTAATGTCTCAAAAAGGCATGCAAGATGTCCTCAAGCTTATAAAATTATCAATTCCAAAAATTTTAGGGGTCTTAGACTTTTAGATGCCTAATTGATCATGTAAGAGTATAAATATATCAGGGCTAATTATTATACCCTCATAGACTGTTCAAGAATTATGATCATAAAAAATAAAGGGCTCAAAATTTAGTGATTTTTAATTTCTGCATTAGTGCAGGATGAGGCCAAGACTGCTCATCATTAAAAATTATTTTGTTGCTTTAAAGCTAATAGGGCTGAATTTCAAAGCAAGCTTGTAAATTCTTTAATGATTTTAATCTTCAATAATCTCATTACTTTGGTAAAATCTTCATCTTATTTTAAGGATATAAAAAACCATTTGTTACTAAACATAAAAAAGCCCATTGTGAATTAACATGTCAGAAAAATTACAGAACACTCATAATCATAAGTATAAGGAATGTCTATAAATAAAACTTTTCATAAAAGCAGTCTCAAGAAATTAACTTTCAGTCGGGCAATCCATCTTACAATCATGATGTAATATGAATAGACAAGAAAAATTTCTGAATGGCTTTCAAACTGTTCCATAACGAATGAATACGATTAGCAAGCACTCACCCCAGCTTCTTTTTTCTATGAATACTTGTCTGCTGAATGGTAATTGAAATAATAAATGGATAGATTACTGTCATTGAAAATGATGTTTGGAGGAATAGCTGAAAATGCATGAATTTGATGAGATATATTATATTCATTGTTTTTTTCTCTTTATACCAATAAAGGATACCCTCTGTTTTGAGAGACAAAATCACTTGGAAGTGTGTCCACAGCCTTCCCTAGGGAAAATTCATTGATACAGCAAATTAAGCATTTACTTGATCAATCAACCCTTTTCATGGGTGCAAAGTGTCTTGTAATAACATAAAAAGAAGACTTGAGAAAGAGAATACTTTAGACAGAGATTATGCATTAGATCTTTCTGACGTTTAAGTGTCCATCTTATCTCAGTTGATTTCTATAGTTACAATTATGCTGACGTCAGGATATAAATAAAACAGACTGTTGGTACATGTTTGTCTTTTTCCCACTATCAGACAAGAACTGCTTTACTAGACTTTCAAAAGTTTTGTTCAGGTCTTGCCACATACTCAATGAATGTTTTAAGCCTAATTTAAGCTATCCATTCCTCTATTGGGGCTCTACCTTCTCCAGCACTGGGAATTTTGGCTATTTTAACAATAGTAATGAATAAAGTGCTTTACTAGACTTCAAAAGGCTTTGTACATAGGTCTTACCACATACTCAAGCAATGAATGTTTTAAGCCTAATTTAAGCTATCCATTCCTCCTCTATAGGGGCTCAACCTTCTCCAGCACTGGGAATTTTGGCTATTTTAACAATAGTAATGAATAAAGTGCATTGGAGTGAGTTTAGGCCAACACTTGAAGAGTAAAAGGGTGAGTACATATAAAACCAAGAATATGAGATAGAAAAAGAATCAATCCTGAACAGTTTACTGGTCAAATGTCACCCCTGTAATTTAAGGAGGCATAATTGGGATGGGATCTTTGATTGTCATGCCTATTTTGGGTGGTAAACTCTTGTAGCATGGAATCCAAGTGTGATAATGAAAGATAACTTGAAATGATTTTCAAGGGAAATGAGAATAAACTGAACAATTGCATTAAAAATAGTGTTGAATAACTGAAATGTCAAGATAAAAGATTCAAACTCAAGCAACCAATCTTTCTGCAATCTCAAAAAAGTAGTTTTTCTCTCATGAGGAATAAATTGGTAATCCAAGGCTCAAAGCTTCAGGATTATACAATTCAAAATTTTGTGTACGTTTTTCTTTTCAGACTGGATAAAAGCTGTCGTCCATTGTCAAAGACAAAATGTCTTATCGATTCCGGATAACTATTATGATGTTAAACATGACTTTTGTGAGTCATTGCCTCGAGGACATTTCCGCAGCTATCCCTATATGAAAAGGATTGAACCTGTAAAAGGTCAACCCTTGCTCAATATTGGCCTCAAAAAAAGAGATTAATTCTGTCAACATGGCTGAACTTAAAGCAGATGAATGCAGTAACAGGAAAAAAACCTTATCACTGACAAGCTGTCTTGGGATGTTCATGTGCACAGCATTGTTCAAAAACTCAAAGGCCTCACTGGCGGACTTTGGATCATTTCAAATAAGATGAATAGAGAAATGATGATCAGAATCATTACAGCGCAGGTTTTCTCCATATTATATTATGGATGTCAATTGTGGCTCACACCTTCTCTCTCTTACAACAACATCAAAAAAATAGAATCTGTCCACTATGCTGCCCTCAGGGTATCAATCAAGGATAGAAAGAGAAAAACCAAGAGAGATTTCATCGATCATGCCACAAGAAGGATGGCGCCAAAATTGTGGATGAAGTACTCAGCCACTTCCCTCTACATCAAGATCATCAGGGACTGTATGCCCACCAGACTGAGATCCTCTCTACTAATGAACACCTACCAAGAAAACAGGAAAGGGACACCTCTACCTGCAAGAGTGGACAAAAATCATATCGAAACTGGATTGGGCCCTTTCTGAAACAAGTGAAGTTTCCGTGGTTCAATCTACCAACCCCCATATCTGACAACAGTCTTAGAGTTCATCTTAAGAGTAGTTTCACAAGTTGAAGCTGAACTTTGTGTCATATTTTATTATTTAACATATCAAATGTAGAACAATTTCTGAATTTTATTGGAATTATTGACTATTTGACTATTGACGATTTTGATATACTTTTAATGGTTATTATAAAGTTACAGTTTACATTTTATGTCTTGTAACGCCTTAACCAATAAAAAGAATTGAATGAATGAATGAATACTCTTAAACTAACTCACTTTGTAAGAAGACAGAACGAAGAAAACTTGATTCTAAATCTTCAAAATCATCATCTGTGTTCGTCAATTAAAAAAAGAAGAAATTCAGGTTACAGAAGGAGAGATGGAAGAAGAGATAATATGTAGAAATACAAGATTCAGAGTAGAATACAGAGTATTGAAGTAGTGGAAAGTAAAAAAAATGTTAAAACCTAGCAGTTTGATGAAAAAATGAAAAATGTTGTGCAGAAAATAAATCACATTTTTCTTCAATTATACCCTGAATAGTAGATAAAAACTAGAGATCTTGATTGAGTTTTTTCACCACAAAGTATCCATCTGGGCATTGAACAAAAAATTTCCCCTTTATGACTACTATTTGTTAGAAAACAGAGTTGAATGAACCAACCTGGTTTACAACTTCATTTTTTACCAATCATTCATATGGGGTTGCCATGGCTTAGAGGTCCTAGGCACTTGACTGAGAACTAAGATCTAAGGTTGTGGGTTAAATCCCCGGACCGTGCAAGCAAAAATGACTTGTTCAGGCTCTTGTTTTTGCATTGGGTATTTTATAACATCAACATTTCAAAATTTATTTTTTTTAACACTAATTTTTTGGCCTTTTAATAAATAACCAGTTCTATGGTACTTTCGATTAAAGTATGTTTGTTTTTCTTGATCTGGCTTCCCCAAAATGGAAATGAATCATTTTCATTCTTTATTAGAACTGTTTTGTCCTTGCAAAATGCTTGACGTTTCAAATATTTATTTTCAGATCGAAAATAACTTTTTCGCATTTAAAAATAGAAACTTACCTCAACGTCTGAGCTATTTTTAAACGCCATGTGTTGAAGCAGTTGTCTCAAAGTCCATTCCAACACACTGAATGCTTGCTTTCTATTGAGCTACTCTGTCTGTCTTCGTAGCTGCTCGAGTCAAGTCAAGTTCGTCTCTAGCGGTTCAAGTTTGTCGATCAGGAAGAGCAGAACAACGTTTTATGCATGTGGAAGGCAGGCAGGCAGGCGAACACAAATGGATAAAAATAGAGGGATGGATGGCGATGGATGGACAACTAACTCTCTATTTCTCAACACTCTTATCGTGTTCTCCCAACTTGCTCTGCATGCCTTCTTCGACTTGAACTTGAAATGATGGCTGGTACAATTTTCAACAGAAATTCAGTCACACTGCTTCAGATGGGGGGGGGGGGGTGGGTTAGAAT
>Ga0194133_10005345_pt1 | contig 16400 bp, 17 predicted proteins | sample TA2KigOf40mmetaG_FD_155448 | JGI IMG/M metagenome (GOLD analysis project Ga0194133, IMG submission 155448) | Freshwater microbial communities from Lake Tanganyika, Tanzania - TA2015055 Kigoma Offshore 40m | ecosystem: Environmental > Aquatic > Freshwater > Lake | place: Tanzania: Lake... | reverse complement strand
AGTTCGTCGGGCGCGGAACGCGTGGCTGCGGGCACGGCGGCCGCGGCGATCGACCAGCCGAGCATCGCCTCGCCCGGCTCGTCGCGCGCGTCGTCGCGCGCCACCGCCATGGCCAGGAGCGCGAGCCCGGCCACCGCCGCGCAGGCGGGCCACGCGCAGGGGGAGGACCCAGCGCGCGGCGCCGTGCCGTGAGCGGCGGTCATCGCGCCGCCATCGGGAAGGGGCCTCGCCGGCCGCCGCGTCAGAGGACCGCGCGGACCTCGACGACCTCGGGGATGTAGTGGCGCAGCATGTTCTCGATCCCCGACTTGAGCGTCGCGGTCGAGCTCGGGCAACCGGAGCAGGAGCCCTGCATGTGGAGGTAGACGACGCCTTCCTCGAAGGAGTGGAAGACGATGTCGCCGCCATCCTGCGCGACCGCCGGGCGCACCCGCGTGTCGAGCAGCTCCTTGATCTGGACGACGATGTCGCTGTCCTCGTCCGTCGCGCCCGCGGCGCCCGGCGCGGGCTGGACGCCCTCGAGCATGATCGCCCTGCCGGCGGTGAAGTGCTCCATGATCGCGCCGAGCACGACGGGCTTCATGACGTGCCAGTCGTGGTCGCCGCCCTTCGTCACGGTGACGAAGTCGGAGCCGAAGAACACACCGGTCACGCCGCCGACGGCGAAGAGGGACTGCGCGAGCGGCGAGCGCGTGGCGCTCTCGGGACTGGGGAAGTCCGCGGTGCCGGCGGCCATGACCACGCGGCCCGGGAGGAACTTGAGGGTCGCCGGGTTCGGGGTCGCTTCGGTCTGGATGAACATCGGGCGCGTCCTTTCCTGGCTTCGGGGCACGGTTAGATGGCGCGTCCGGCGGGGGCGGTCAACCATGACGCCGGCGCGGTCATTCGCCGCGGCGTGGCCGCGCAGGTCAGGTGACGGCGTCGATCTCGGCGCTGGTCATCGAGCCCGGGACGATCGTCATGGGGACATGCAGCCTGCCGAGGAGCCGGCCCGAGAGCGCGGCGACCAGCGGGCCGGGCCCCTTCGGGCCGGCATCCGCGCCGAGCACGAGGACCGAGATCGTCGGCTCCTCCTCCAGCAGGCGCAGGAGCTCGCCCGCCGGGTCGCCCTCGCGCACGTAGAGGACCGGCACGTCCCCGGACATCTCGCGCACGTCCACGGCGAGCTCCTGCAGCCGGGTCTCGGCCTCGGCGCGGCGCTCCTCGCGCATGATCTCGCCGACGCCGAGCCATTCCGCCGTCGCGGGCTCGGTCACGTAGAGCATCGCCAGCCGCCCACCCGTGGCGCGCGCGCGCCGGCAGGCGAAGCGTAGCGCCACCTTCATCTCCGGGCTGGAATCGACCACGACGAGGAAGACGCGCTGGTGGTGGGCGCCGGTTTCGTCGCTCATGCTCCGCCTCCATCGGCTCGGCCTGACATGGCCTCAGTTCCTCCTGAACGCCGCGCTCGCGGCCCAGCCCGCGGCCAGCGCGATCATCACCGCCGCGAGGCCGTGCAGCGCCGCGTGGCGATGCGCGAAGTCGTAGACGCGCGCGCCGATTCCCGTCTTCTTGACGCGCATCGGCGCGGTCTGAGCGCCGATCTCCCGGCCATCCTTCACCAGGAAGACCTCGACGTTGTAGATGCCGGTCGGCACGTTCGGCGGGAAGCCGATCGTCGCCCGGAACAGCTTCGGGCCCATGAAGGCGACCTGCGCGGGCGCGTCGTCCCACAGCCCCTCGCGCAGCTTGGCGCGCACCAGCCCGTCGCGGAATGCCGCCAGCCGCTCGGGCGGGGTGCCCTCGGGAGCGCGCGCGTTCACCGCGCCGACGCCGATCTGGTGGCGCTGGCGCATGCCCGGCGTGCCGACTTGGTCGAGCGGCCGCGAGCTCGCGACGCGGTAGAAGGACGGCACGCCCTCGAAGCGCAGCGAGTCGGTGTTGATCCAGATGCCGAGCACGCGGCTCTTGCGCCGCACCGTCGCCGGGCCGGCGGGCCCGCGCACGACGACGACGACGTCGCCCTCGCCATCGGTGGCGCCGAAGAGCAGCAGCTCGGTGCCGGCGAAGCCGGTGGTGATCGATATCTCGTGGGAGGACAGGTCGGCGACCAGCGGCTGCGCCGCCGCGTCGCGCGCGCAGGCGAGCACGGCGACGAGGAGCAGCGCGGCGAGGCGCGCGAGTGCCGTCAATGCGCCCTCCCGCCGCCGAGCGAGAAGGCGTCCTGCGGCGTCGCGACGAGGTCGAAGGCGAGCTTCAGCGCGACGCCCAGCACCATCAGGGCCAGCAGGCCGCGCAGCTGCTCGCCGCGCAGCTTCTGGCCGAGCCGCGCGCCGAACTGCGCGCCGACCACGCCGCCGACGAGCAGCAGCACCGCCAGCACGATGTCGACGGTCTGGTTCTGCCAGGCCTGGAGGAAGGTCACGTTGGCGGTGACGAAGACGATCTGGAACAGCGAGGTGCCGACCACGACCGAGGTCGGCATGCCAAGCAGGTAGATCATCGCCGGCACCATGATGAAGCCGCCGCCCACGCCCATCAGCGCCGCGAGCAGGCCGACGAAGGCGCCGACCGCGAAGGGCAGCAGCGCGGAGATGTAGAGCTTCGACTTCGGGAAGCGCATCTTCAGCGGCAGCCCGTGCAGCCAGGTGTGCTGGTGGAGCTTGCCGCGCCGTGCCGTGCCGGTGAGGCGCTGGCGGCGCATCGCGCGGACCGATTCGGCGAGCATCAGGCCGCCGGTCGCGCCGAGGATGACGACATAGGCGAGCGCGATGATCAGCTCGACCTGGCCCGCATTGCGCAGCAGCGCGAAGACCTGCACGCCGATCGTCGAGCCGAAGATGCCGCCGGCGAGCAGCACGAAGCCCATGCGGAAGTCGACGTTGTTGCGCCGCCAGTGCGCGAGCGCGCCGGAGACCGAGGCGCCGACGATCTGCGCCGCCTCGGAGCCGACTGCGATCGCGGGCGGCACGCCGATGAAGATCAGGAGCGGCGTCATCAGGAACCCGCCGCCCACCCCGAACAGGCCCGAGAGCAGGCCGACGCCGCCGCCGAGCCCCAGCAGCAGCAGCCAGTTCACCGACAGCTCGGCCACGGGAAGGTAGATCTGCATGTTCCAGGCGATCCGTTCGCGCGGGCCGACGAGGATGCCCGCATGGGCGGAAACTTGCGCCGCGCGGGCAGTGCTGGCAAGCACGGCGCGCCGCGCCCGGCTCAGGCCGCGCGCCAAGATCGCGCGCGCGTGCTACGCCGCGCCATCCCGGCTCGCTCGCGACACCGCCGACTCGCGATGGGCGATGTAGAGGGTCGAGGCGAAGATCAACCCCGCGCCGGCCCAGACCCAGCGGTCGGGCACCTCGCCGAAGATCAGGAAGGCGAGCACGGCGACGACCGGCAGGCGCAGGAACTCGAACGGCATCAGGGCGCTGGCGTCGGCCAGCCTGCAGGCGCGCAGGAAGGTGATCCAGCCGAGGGTGCCGAGCACGCCGTTGGCGATCATCATCGCCGCGGCGAAGCCGGTCGGCGCCTCCCACGCGGCCAGCGCCGGCGGCACCGATAGCAGCGTCGAGAACAGCGACTGGTAGAGGATCAGCGTCATCGCCTGCTCGCGCGCGACGAAGCGCTTGAACAGCAGCGTGATGGCCGCGCCCAGCATCGCCGAGAGCAGCACCATCAGGGCCCCGAGCTCGAGCGGGATGATCCCGGGCCTCAGGATCACGAGGACGCCGGCGAAGCCCGCGGCGACCGCGCTCCAGCGCCGCGCGCGCACGGTCTCGCCCAGGAACAGCGCGGCCCCGGCGGTCGCGAAGAGCGGCATCGCGAAGGCGAGCGCCGCGGATTCGTTGAGCGGCAGCACCGCGATGCCGTAGTAGCCGCTGGCCATCGACGCGACATGGACGAGGCATGTCAGCGCGATCGGCATGGCGAAGCGGGTACGCGGCAGCGACCGCTCGGTCCACAGGATGATCGCCATGACCGACAGCAGGCCGAAGAGGTTGCGGAACAGCACCACGAGGAAGGCATGCGCGCCGTCGTCGGCCGCGAGCCGGATCGTGATGTTCTGGATGCCGGTGATCAGGACGGTCGCGAGCGCGTAGCCCGTCGCGACGAGCGCAGGGTTCATCGGGCGCGGCCGCCCGCGGCCGGCGGCGCGCGAGGGAGGGTCGCGCGGGCTATGACGGGGAAGCGCTCCGCCACGCATGCGCGAGGGACATCGCGACCGCTACCATCACCAGCAGGCCCGAGAGGCTGAGGACCGGCCCGATGCGGGGCTCGGCGACGATGCCCGCGAACATCGCCCACAGCCCCGCCGACAGGACGGCGGCGCCCAGCGTGTGGAGCGCGTAGTGCAGCCTCGCCCAGGCCACGGAGACGTCCTGCAGGCAGAGGCGATGCGAGGCCGCATGGACGAACGAGATCACGAAGCCGACCAGCAGGACATGGGCATGGGTCACGTGCTGCTCGTGGTTCCCCGACAATCCCATGTACTGCCCGAGCGCCAGGCCGACGAGCGCGAAGGCCAGCGAGGTCACGAGAAAAAGCCGATCGATGCGCATCGCGGTTCCCCCTCCCGTCCGGCCCGGACATGCCCGCGGCCGCCATCCCCTCAGGGGACACCAGCCCCGCCGGCGCGGCAATGGGCAAGTGCGGGGGCCTGGTGGCTGCGGGGTGGCGGGGGTCAGGCCTGGTCGCGGCGGCGCCAGGCCCCGGCGCGCAGCGACACGACGTGGGCGACGACCCCGTGCGCGACCTTGAAGGTGGCGCAGCAAAGCACGATGCAGGTTGCCATCGCCGCGGCCGCGGCGGTGAAGCCGGCGTCGTTGATGTTGACGACGGCGACCGAGGCGACGCGCGTGCCTGGCGCGTAGATGAAGATCAGCACCGAGACGCTGGCCATTGCCGCGAGGAACAGGAAGCTGGCGATCTCGAGGATGGCCGGCATGCAGATTGGCGCTGTCACCCGCAGGAAGGTGCGGAAGAGCGAGACCTTCAGCGACTCCGAGACGGATTCGAATTCCCGGTCGAGCTGCTTCAGCGCCGCCACGGCGGTCAGGTGGCAGACCGTGTAGTAGTGGACCAGCGTCCCGATCGCCATCAGCAGCAAGGTCCCGAGCAGCGGCTCGAGCGGATTCGCGCGCGCGTTGAAGAAGATCACGTAGGACAGGCCGAGCACGAGCCCGGGCACCGCGAGCGGCATCATCGCCAGCGTGGCGGTCAACGATGTGATCGCGCCGAAGTCCCTGGCCTTCTCCAGCGCGTAGGCGCCGGCGAAGACAACGACGGTGCCGATTGCGGCGGTCATCGCGGCCATCCGGATCGCGTTCGCGAAGGGCTGCCAGCCGCTCGGGTCGAAGTTGGCGAAATCGTAGTTTCGCAGCGAGAGCGAGAGGTTGTAGGGCCAGTAGGTGACGAAGGATCCCCAGGCCGCGACGCCGAGGATCAGGAGCATGAACGTCGCGACGAAGGCGCAGAAGACGAACAGGCCCGCGTCGCGACCGGGCGACCGCCCTGGCGCGTATGGCACCGAGCGCGCCGTCAGCACCGCCTGCTGGCGGCGCTGGATCGCCTGGTTGCCGAGGAACGCCACGATCGCGGGAACCATCAGCACGACGCCGATGACCGCGCCCATGCCGAAGTCCAGCTGTCCCACGACCTGCTTGTAGATGTCGGTGGCCAGCACGTTGTAGCCGCCACCGATGACGATGGCGCTGCCGAAATCGGTGATCACCTTGACGAAGGTCACCAGCGCGCAGCTGGCAAGCCCGAAGCGCAGCTCGGGCCACGTGATCGTGGTCCAGACCCTCCATCGCGGCGCCTTGAGCGCGGCGGCGCTCTCGTAGAGGCGCTGGTCCGCCATCGACAGCGTGGCGACCAGCAGCATGACCGCCTGCGGCAGGTTGAAGAAGACCTGCGCGACGACGATGCCGATCGGGCCGTAGATGGAGTGCCCGAACAGGGCCCAGCGCGCCATGCCCTGGTTTCCGAACAGGTAGACGAGCGCGATCGCGGGCAGCAGCGACGGCGCGAGCACCGGCACCATCACGATGGCGCGGAACGCGGCCTGCCCGGGCATCCGGCTGCGCGTCAGCGCGAAGGCGTAGGCGAGGGCCAGCGGCACGACGATGGCGGTCGTCACGCCGGCGACGAGGATGCTGTTCCACAGCGAGATCGAGAGCGACGGCGTCGAGAAATAGGCGGCGTAGTTGGCGAGGCCGACGAATGCGCCGTCGCGATCCTCGAAGCTCTTGCGCAGCATCGCGGCGAGCGGCAGCGCGAGGAAGGCGACGAAGAGCCCCAGCAGCGCCAGCACGAGCCCGCGCAGCGCCCACTGGTCGGCCGGCAGGCGCTGGCGCATGCTGGCCGTGCCGTTGCCGCCGCTCATGCGCACGGGAAGGCCCGCGCGGCCGCCGGTCCCGGGACGACGCGGCAGCGCGAGCCTGGCACCAGTCTCCTCGCCGGCATCTCGTGGCGCGCGAGGTCGCAGAGGATCGCCGCGCGGTCGGGCGCGCCGTCGAGCCTGATGGCGGCGCGGAAGCCCGCGCCGAGGAACTCCAGCGCCGCGACCTCTCCGGCCAGCCCGGGGCCTGGCTCGGCGTCGGGGACGACGCGGATATCCTCGGGCCGGATGGCGAGATCGATCTCCGCGTCCTGCGCAAGGCCATCGGTGGCGCAGGGGATCTCGAGCCCGTCGATCGCGCAGCGCCCGGGCCCCGAGACTCGTGCGCGCAGGAAGTTCATCGTGCCGACGAATTCCGCGACGAACCGCGTGCGCGGCGAGGCGTAGACCTCCTCGGGCGCGCCTACCTGCTCGATGCAGCCATGGTTCATGACCACGATCCGGTCCGCGATCGTCAGCGCCTCCTCCTGGTCGTGCGTGACCAGGATCGTCGTGACTCCGAGGCGTCGCTGCAGCGCGCGGATCTCGCCGCGCAGGTGCAGCCTGACGCGAGCGTCGAGCGCCGAGAGCGGCTCGTCGAGCAGCAGCAGCGACGGCGACGTGGCGAGCGCCCGGGCGAGCGCGACGCGCTGCTGCTGTCCGCCCGAGAGTTGCGCGGGATACTTTCTCCCGGAGCCAGGCAGGCCGATGAGGTCGAGCAACTCCTCGACGCGCGAGATGCGTGCTGCCCGAGAGGCGCCGAGGTTGACGAGGCCGTAGCCGATGTTCTCCGCGACGCTGAGGTTCGGGAACAGGGCATAGGACTGGAACACGATCCCGAAGTCGCGTTCGGAGGTCGGCAGGCGCGACACGTCGCGCCCGCCCTGGTGGATGCGGCCCGCGTCCTGCTGCTCGAGCCCGGCGATCACCCGCAACAGCGTGGTCTTGCCGCAACCGGACGGGCCGAGGAAGCAGATCAGTTCCCCTGCCCGGATGTCGAGGTCGATGCCGTCGAGGGCGGTGAAGGCGCCGAAGCGCTTCACCACCCCCTCGATGCGAACGGCCGGGTCCATGCTAGGGGTCGCCCTCAGCGCGGCGGCGACTTCGCGGCATAGCGGCGGTTCCACTCCGCCAGCACGCGGTCGCGGTTCGCTGCCATCCATGCGATGTCGACGTCGACCATGCGCGCCTCGGCGCTGGGCGGGAAGTTGGGCGGCGCCGCCGGCACGTCCGCGCGACCGACGATTCCGACATAGCGCGCGTTGATCTCGTGGGCGCGCTTGCTCACCGTCCAGTCGGCGAAGAGTTGCGCGGCCTCGAGGTTGCGCGTGCCGCGCAGGATGGCCGTGCCGCTCATGTCCCAGCCCAGTCCCTCGGATGGGACGACCACCTCGATGGGCGCGCCCTGGGTCTTCTCGCGCGCCGCCCGCAGGTCCGAACCGATGCCGACCACGCGCTCGCCGCGCGCGGTGGACACGACCGGCGCCGACCCGGAATGCAGGTAGGTCGCGATGTTCTCGTGGAGCCGGTCCATGTACTGCCAGGCCCCGGCCTCGCCCATCGTCTTCATCCAGCCGGCGAGGGTCACGTAGCCGGTCGCGGAGGAGGCGGGGTTGGGCATCACGACATGCCCGCGCAGGGCGGGCTGCAGCAGGTCCTGCCAGGAGGTTGGCGGCTTCGCGCCGATCTTCGCGCCCTCGGGCACGTTGAAGACGACGACGGACAGGAAGGCATCGGTGCCGGTCCAGGTCATCGGGTTCGCGGGCGAGCGGAAGCGCGGCTTGAGCGCCTCGACGCCCTTCGGCGTGTAGCCGTGCAGCATGTTCTGCTGCTCGAAGATGACGAGGCTGCTTATCGGCAGCCCGGCCGTGGCGTCGGCGCGCGGGTTGTCCTTCTCGGCCAGCAGGCGCGCGGTGATGATCCCCGAGGAATCCCGGACCGCCACCAGTTCGACGCCCGGCGTATCTGCCTCGAAGGCGGCCTTGAAAGGCGCGACGGTGTCCGTCTCCCACGACGTGTAGAGCGTCAAGCGCGTGCGCGACTGGGCGATGGCGGGGGCCTGCAGGACGCCGCTCGCGGCCAGCGCGGCGGTTCCGCTCAGAATGGTCCGACGCTTCATTGGTCACCTCCGGGTTAGGACTTGATCTTATACGGTATACAATTTATCGTCTCACAATTCCTGTCAACTCGCTTCCGCCCGGAGTTAGCGCGCAATGACCGAGCCAGACCTGTCCCTGGCGCCCCTCGAGCGCTCGCCCACGCTCACCGAGAAGGTGACGGACGCGATCGTCCAGGCGGTCATGGAACGGCGCATTCCCTTCGGGTCGCGGCTGGTCGAGGCCGAGCTCTCGCGCGCGCTGAATGTCAGCCGCGTCCCGATCCGCGAGGCGCTGCGCCTGCTGGAGAGCCAGGGCGTCGTGGTGAACACGCCCTACAAGGGCATGTGCCTGATGACCGTCGACGAGAGGAAGCTGGACGAGATCCTGTCGGTCCGCACGCTGCTCGAGGAGCGCGCGGTCCGGCTGGCGATCGCGCGCCGCGCGGCTGGCGAGGCGACGAGCGACGAGTTGCGCGCCGCGCTCGCGCGCATGCGCGCGGCCGTCGAGGCCGGGTCATCGGCGCAGATGGCGGCGAGCGACATCGGCTTCCATCGCGCGTTGCTGCGCATGGCCGGCAACGAGACGCTGCTCGCGATGTGGGAGATCATGGCGCGCCAGTTCCAGATGATCGTCGGCATCGCCTGGCACTCGCTCGACACGGAGCGCGAGCGCAACTATGGCGACCACGAGCGCCTGCTGGAGATGATCGAGGCGGGGCAGGAGGCCGAGGCCGCGCGCGAGATCGTGCCGCACATCATGGAGGGCGTCGCGGTCGGGCTGCGCGACGTCGCGCCGGCGCCGTCGGTCACGCGGCTCGTGCCGCGCGCGCCGGGGCGCTGAGGGGCCGCGATGTCGTTGCCGCCGCTCTCGCCGCTCGGCCTTGGAACAGCGCCGCTCGGAGGACTCTACAGCCCGGTCCGCGAGGACGAGGCGATGCGCGTCGTCGAGGCCGCCTGGGGCCACGGCATGCGTGTCTTCGACACCGCGCCGATGTACGGCAACGGCTCCGCGGAGCGCAGGCTCGGCGCCGTGCTGCGGGGCAAGCCGCGCGAGTCCTTCGTCCTCGCGACGAAGGTAGGGCGACTGCTGCGGCTGCCCGCGACACCGCAAGGCGAGGACGCCTACTACAAGGGCACGCCACCGGAGCGACCCGTCTTCGACTTCAGCCATGACGGCGTCATGCGCTCCCTCGAGGAGAGCCTTGTCCGCCTCGGCCTCGATCGCGTCGACATCCTCCACATCCACGACCCCGACGTGCACGAGGCGGAGGCGATGTCCGGCGCCTATCGCGCGCTCGCGCGGTTGCGCGCGGAGGGCACGATCCGCGCCATCGGCGCCGGCATGAACCAGTGGCAGATGCTCGCGCGCTTCGCCGAGGTGGGCGCGTTCGACTGCTTCCTGCTCGCGGGACGCTACACGCTGCTCGACCAGTCGGCGTTGCCGGTCCTCATGCCGACCTGCGCGCGCAGGGGCGTGCGCATCCTGGCCGCCGGCGTCTACAACAGCGGCCTTCTGGCCGACCCGAGGCCCGGCGCGAAGTTCAACTACGACGACGCGCCGGCCGACCTGGTCGCGCGCGCGCAGCGGATCGACGCGGCCTGCAGGTCGCATGGCGTGCCGCTCAAGGCTGCAGCCATCCGGTTCCCCGGGCTCCATCCGGTCGTCGCCTCGACGCTGACCGGCGCGCGCTCGGTCGCGGAACTCGACGAGACGGTCGCCATGTCGCGCGTCGAGATCCCGCCCGCGCTGTGGGATGACCTGCGCGCGCAAGGCCTGCTCGACCCCGCCGCGCCGGCCGGCCCGCGCGAGGACGCATGAGGACGATCGACGCCCACCAGCATTTCTGGGATCCGTCGAGGGCCTCCTATCCCTGGATGGAGGCGCCGGCGCTCGCGCCGATACGCAGGCCGTTCGCGCCTGCCGACCTCCGGCCGCTCCTCGATGCCGAGGGCGTCGACGGCTGCATCTTCGTGCAGTGCCGCCACGACGAGGAAGAGACAGCCGAGCAGCTGGCGGCCACGCGCGCGCATCCCTGGATCGCGGGCGTCGTCGGCTGGGTCGACCTCGAGGCGCCGGACATCGATGCGCGCATCGCGCGATTGCGCGCCCTTCCCGGAGGCGGGCGCCTCGTCGGGATCCGCCACATCGTCCACGACGAGGCCGACGCCGCCTGGCTCGCGCGGCCATCGGTCATCGGCGGGCTGCGGCGCGTCGCCGCCGCGGGGCTGGCCTACGACCTGCTGGTGCGCGCGCGCGAACTGCCGGCGGCGATCGCCGCCGTGCGCGCCGTGCCGGAGGGCCGCTTCGTCCTAGACCATGCGGCGAAGCCACCCATCGCGCGCGGCTGGGACGCCGACTGGGCGCAGCGCGTCGCGACGATCGCGCGCGAGCCCAATGTCCATTGCAAGCTCTCCGGCCTCGTGACCGAGGCGTCTTGGGAAAACTGGACGCAGGACGACCTCGCGCCGGCCTTCCGCCATGTCGTCGACGCCTTCGGGCCCGGCCGCCTGCTCTACGGATCCGACTGGCCGGTCTGCCTGCTCGCGGCGCCCTATGCCCGCGTCAAGGCGGCGTTCGAGCACGCGATCGGCGGCCTTTCCCCGGCGGAGCGCGCCGCCGTGCGGGGCGGGAACGCGATCGCGGCCTATCGGCTCGGCTCGACGAACGCAGGCGCAGGCATATGAAGCATCTCGCGATCAATGGCGGCCCCAGGGCGATACCGGAGCCCCTGCCCAGCTTCCGGGACCATAGCGGCCGCTCGCTCGGCGACGAGGAGATCGCCGAGCTCGTCGACACGATCCGGTTGGGCGCGCTGTCCTTCCTCACCGGAAAGAAGACGGCGGCCTTCGAGCGCGGCTTCGCCGACCTGCTCGGCAGGCGCGACGCCGTCGCCGTCGCCAACGGTACCGCCGCGCTCCACGTCGCGCTGATCTACCTGAACCCCGAGCCGGGCGACGAGGTCATCCTGTCGCCGGTGACCGACATCGGCACGGCGATCCCGATCCTGGCGCAGCTCGCGGTCCCGGTCTTCGCCGATGTCGACCCGCGCACGCAGAACATCACCGCGGAGACCATCGAGGCCTGCCTGTCGCCGCGCACGCGCGCCATCGTCGTCACCCATGTCTTCGGCGCGCCCGCGGACATGGACCCGATCCTCGAGCTTGCCGCGCGTCGCGGCCTCTTCGTGATCGAGGATTGCGCGCAAGCCCACCTCGCCACCTACAAGGGCCGTACCTGCGGCACGATGGGCAATCTCGGCTGCTTCAGCTTCCAGCAATCGAAGCACATGACCACCGGCGACGGCGGCATGGTCGTGTCGAACGAGGACATGCGCTTCGGCCGCGCGCTGCGCCTCTGCGGCGACAAGGGCTGGCCGCGCGCCAAGGGTGGTCGCGACCATCTCTTCCTCGCGCCCAACTACCACATGACCGAGCTGCAGGCCGCGGTCGGGCTCGCGCAGCTGCGCAAGCTTCCGGGAATGGTGCAGGCGCGCATCGATGCCGCCAGCCACGTCACCGCGCGGCTCGCGGGCGTGGACGTCGAGCCGGTGCCGATCCTGCCCGACAGCCGCGGCGTCTTCTTCTACTACGCCTTCCGACTCGCGCCCGCGCGCCTGCGCGCACCGGTGACGGAGGTCATGCGCGCGCTGGCCGCCGAGGGGATCGACGGCTTCATCGGCTATCCCGGCCCGATCCCTCTCTATCGCTATCCGGTGATCCGCGAGCGGCTGACTTTCGGTTCCTCGGGCTGGCCCTTCACGCTGCCCGGCGTCACGCGCAACTGGAACCATTCGGACCCGCTCTGCCCGGAGGCCGAGAAGGCCTGCGCCGAGACGATCTGCATGTGGTGGTCCGAGGCCCTCGGCGCACTCCACGCCGAGCGAATCGCCGGCGCGATCCGCAAGGTCGTCTCGGCCTACGCGGCGTGACGGCGGCACGGGCGATGGCAAGCGCGCGCTTCGACCTTTCCGGCCGCGTCGCGGTGGTCACGGGCGGCAATGGCGGCATCGGCCTCGCGATCGCGCGCGGCCTCGCCGAGGCCGGCGCGAAGCTCGCGATCGTCGGCCGCGACGAGGCGAAGAACGGGGCCGCGCAGCGCCAGCTCCGCGACGCCGGCGCCGAGGCAATCGCGATACGCGCCGACGTCACGACGTCCGAGGGGTGCGCCAGCCTCGTCGACGCCACCCTCGGTCGCCTCGGCGCCATCGACATCCTGGTCAACAACGCGGGCACAAACATGCGCAAGCGGCCCGAGGCCTACGGCCTCGAGGAGTGGCGCATGCTCGTCGACGTCAACCTGACCAGCGTCTACCTCGCCTGCATGGCGGCCTATCCGGTCCTGAAGCAGCGCGGCGGCAAGATCGTCAACATCGGCTCGATGACCTCCATCTTCGGCGCGTCCTTCTCGGCGCCCTACGGCGCGGCCAAGGGGGGCGTGGTGCAACTGACCAAGTCGCTCGCCTCCGCCTGGGCCGCGGACCGCATCCAGGTCAATGCCATCCTGCCGGGCTGGATCGTGACCGACCTCACGATCCGCGGCCGCGCGGCGACCCCCGACCTGCACGACAAGGTGATCGCGCGCACGCCGGCCGGGCGCTGGGGCGAGCCGGATGACATCGCCGGTGCCGCAGTCTTCCTCGCGAGCGCCGCGGCTGATTTCGTGACCGGCGCCGCGCTGCCCGTCGATGGCGGCTATTCGGCGCAGGCCTGAGCCGCTGGACAACAAGGGACAAGTCTCCATGAGCCTCGAAGGTCCTGTCGCCGAAGCGGCGACCCGCCATCGCAGCTTCTGGCTCGACGAGGCGCTTGCAACCGAGCCGCCGTCGACCACGGTGCTCTCCGGCCGCCACCGCTTCGACGTGGCGATCGTCGGAGGCGGCTTCTGCGGGTTGTGGACCGCGATCAACCTGGTGTCGCGCGAGCCGACGCTGCGCGTGGCGATCGTCGAGCGCGACATCTGCGGCGGCGGCGCGAGCGGTCGCAACGCCGGCTACGTGCTGAGCCTGTGGGCGCGCTTCCCGGCCATGGCGGCCTTCATGGGCGAGGAGGAGGCGCTGCGCATGGCGCGCGCCTCCGCCGACTCGGTCGCGGAGATCGGTGCCTTCTGCACCGCGCATGGCATCGATGCGGAGTACGAGAACAACGGCTGGCTCTGGGGCGCCACCTGCGAGCGGCATCTCGGCGCATGGTCTGCCGTCGCCGATCGCCTGTCGCGGTTCCAGAGCTATCCGTTCCGCGAGATGGACGGGGCGGCGATCGCGGCGCGCTGGGGCCTCGACGGCTATGCCGGCGGCGCGTTCGATGCGGCGGCGGGTGCGGTGCAGCCGGCGAAGCTCGTCCGCGGCCTCGCGCGGCGCGCGCGGGAGATGGGCGTCGCGATCTTCGAGCGCTCTCCGATGACGGAACTCCATCGCGGCAACCCGCCGCGCGTCGCCACCAGCGGCGGCGAGATCGTCGCCGACAGCGTCGTGCTGGCGATGAACGCCTGGTCGGTCGGCCTTCCGGAGTTCCGGCGCAGCCTCCTGATCGCCGCGGCCGAGGCCGCGGTGAGCGCGCCGATCCCCGGGATCCTCGCAAGGATGGGGTTCGCCAAGGGCCCGGTGGTGACGGATTCTCGCATCATGGTCGGCAACCTCCGCCCGACGGCCGGGGGCCGCCTGGAATTCGGCAAGGGCGGCGGCCATGTCGCGCGCGCCGGGCGCGTCGGGCCTCGCTTCGAGGGCACGCCCCCGCGCCTCGCGCTCCTGCTCGAGGAGACGCGACAGGCCTCCTCCCAGCTGCGCGGGCTTGAGGTCGCGCAGTCATGGGTCGGACCGATCGACCGAAGCGCCGAGACGGTGCCGATGTTCGGCGCGCTGCCGGGAGCCGAGCGCGTCTTCTACGGCTGCGGCTTCTCGGGTAACGGCGTCGGCCCTACCCACCTCGCCGGCAAGATACTGGCCTCGCTGGTCCTGGGCGCTAGGGACGCATGGTCGTCGAGCGGCCTCGTGCGCCCCCCCTCGCAGCTCTTTCCGGGAGAGCCCGTGCGCGCCATCGGCGCGCGCCTCGTGCTCGGCGCAGTGGCGCGGAAGGACCGGCTCGAGCATGCGAACCGGCCCGTCGACCGTCTCACGCGGAGGCTGGCCGCCTTCGCGCCCGCCGCGCTCACCCCGCCGAAGAACTGACCCGAAGGCAGCATCGAGGAGCGATCCATGGCCATCACGCGATCCAACCCGCCGACCCTGCACGCGCCGGTCGGCGCCTACCACCACGTCAACGTCGTCGAGGCCGGATCCCGCATCCTCTTCGCGGCCGGGCAGATCGGCGTCCGCGCCGATGGCGCCCTCGTGCGCGATCGGCGAGCGCAGATCGAGCAGGCCTGGCGCAACGTCCGCTCCGTGGTGGAGGCCGCGGGCATGACCCATCGCGACATCGTCAGGCTGACCGTCTACATGGTCGGGACCGAGGACGTCGAGTTCAGCCGCGAGTGCCGCAACCGCACGATCGATGGCGAGAAACCGGGCTCGACGCTGCTCTTCGTCGCCGGGCTCGCCGACCCGGAGATGATCATCGAGATCGACGTCGTCGCGGCAGCCTAGCCGCGTCGTCCGCCGGCGCGTCAGGGCCGCAGGAAGCCGACGAGGTCCTGGACCTCGCGCAAGTGGCGTGCGGCCATCGTCCCGGCCTTCTCGGCGCCGCGGCGCAGCACGCCGTCGACATAGCCGGGATCGTCCATCAGGCGCTTCATCTCCGCGCCGATCGGGCCGAGCACCGCGACCGCGACGTCGGACAGCGCGCCCTTGAAGGTCGAGAACTGCGCGCCCGCGAACTCCGCGACCGTCGCCTCGAGCGTCTTGTCGGTGAGCGCGGCGTAGATGCCGAGCAGGTTCTCCGCCTCCGGTCGCCCGGCCAGGCCCTCCGCCGCCTCCGGTAGCGGGTGCGGGTCGGTCTTCGCCTTGCGGATCTTGTCCGCGATCGCGTCGGCGCCGTCGGTGAGGTTCAGGCGGCTGAACTCCGAGGCGTCGGACTTGCTCATCTTCTTGGTGCCGTCGCGCAGGCTCATCACGCGTGTCGCGGTGCCGAAGATCTGCGGCTCGGGCAGCGGGAAGTACTCGACGCCGTAGCGGCGGTTGAAGGCGCCCGCGATGTCGCGCGCAAGCTCGAGGTGCTGCTTCTGGTCCTCGCCCACCGGCACGTGCGTGCCCTTGTAGAGCAGGATGTCGGCCGCCATCAGCACCGGGTAGGCGAAGAGGCCGAGCCCCGCGTTGTCGCGCTGCTTTCCCGCCTTCTCCTTGAACTGCGTCATGCGGTTGAGCCAGCCCAGCGGCGTGATGCAGCTGAAGATCCAGGACAGCTCGGAATGCCCGGGCACGGTCGACTGGTTGAAGATCGTGCAGGCCTCCGCGTCGATGCCCGAGGCGATGTAGGCGGCCGTCACCTCGCGCGTGGCGGCGCGCAGCGCGGCGGGCTCCTGCGGCACGGTGATCGCGTGCAGGTCGACGATGCAGAAGATGCACTCGTAGTCGCGCTGCAGCTTCACCCAGTTGCGAATGGCGCCGAGGTAGTTGCCGAGATGGAGGTTGCCCGTGGGCTGGATGCCGGAGAAAATGCGACTCATCGCGTCTTTTCGCCTGTCGTGCGGGATGCGGTGGAGGCGGCGGTTATGCCGACGCGCCGCGCGGCGGTCAACCTCGGGTGGCGATGGCGCGAGGGGGAGGAAGCGATGGGGAATGCCATGGCCGCGCTGGCGCCGATCGCCTGCGTGCTCGCCGCGCCGCTCGCGGCGGCGCAGCCCTATGACGGGCCGGCCGCCGCGAAGGGCGTGGTGTTCTGGAGCCACGGCGTCTCCGGCAAGCTCGCGCAGCACGATTCGCCGCCGCCGGCGATCATGCGCGACTTCGCGCGCGCCGGCTGGGACGTGGTCAAGGTCCAGCGCAACAACCTGCACGAGAACGGCTGGGCCGTGTC
>Ga0194133_10005343_pt1 | contig 16403 bp, 14 predicted proteins | sample TA2KigOf40mmetaG_FD_155448 | JGI IMG/M metagenome (GOLD analysis project Ga0194133, IMG submission 155448) | Freshwater microbial communities from Lake Tanganyika, Tanzania - TA2015055 Kigoma Offshore 40m | ecosystem: Environmental > Aquatic > Freshwater > Lake | place: Tanzania: Lake... | reverse complement strand
CTGTCTTCTTTCTCAATGTTCTTTGATGGGGTAACATTTTCACAGAGGTGGCATAAAAGCTCAAAAATGTTGCGAGAAACACCAGAAAAAGATTTGAACTCTCTTGAATTGTCAAATGTAAGGATTGTCAACCTAGATTTTGTGCCTGTCGCTGCATCACTGTAATTCTTCACATCCATTTGACAATAAACCTGATGTATAATTTTTATGCATAGTATGAGCCAATAAAGCGAAACAAACAAAAACAAACCTCAGTGGCTTTTTCTGTGGCAGAAATGAAGCTGCAAGAAAACTTGAAGTCGGAAACAGAGATGCAAGGCAAATTTGCTTGTGTGGATCGATCAACAGCAGTAGGAGTGCTCGAATCTGTAGTGAAACATTTTGTATTGATTTAAAATTTATTTTACAACACAAAGTGTTTTGACTTACCACAGTCCAACATAGAGCATCTTTTTGCCCGTCTATCTAATTGCTCTTGGTCTTGAACATTATATGACTTTTTATGCTCAGTTGGAAATATTGTTGGTGTGTATGACAAACTTTCGGGAAGGTTGCTTCGCTGGCCATTCCAAAAGTGCACTGAGCAGATAACAGAATATTTGGAGGGCTCCCAATTTTTTTTGTCGTCATTAATTCTCTTTTCAGCACACACCCACAACCTTTTCTGCGTTTCATCACAAGGAAATTTGAAGAATTTCACTCCATTTCTTCCCTCCCGATAATAAGAATTACTGCATCCAACCACACAACATGACCTCCCTCCATACCTACGACCAGATGCAAATGCAGATGTGGAAGATTCCATTTCGGAGACATTGATTTTTAAATTTTTTGGAGACTCATCATTAAATTTTGTTTTACTATTCAGCTGTTTGTTTTCAACACCTTACTAGGTTGCGAGACCGACATTTTTGCCAAAGTCTCCACGCCAATTGATTAATAACAAGTGCGTTGAGGTCGGTGAAAACCAACAAAAGTTCAGGGTTAATAGAGGTCTATGCAGCGAGTTGTTGATGTTTTCAGTTTTTTATTGATTCCTTATTTCGTTTTCGTGGGTGCCAATGCCACTTAACTCTTACAAGTTGAATTAGATTAGTTGATAAAAATTGTAATTAAGAGTAAGGGACTCCAGACAGTGTTCATCCAGATATCGATCCTGTTTCTCTCCGATGTGCACCAGTAGAGTAGTAATGTTTTCAGCCCGCCGTTCCAACTTCCAACAGGACCAACTTTGTCTCGGTATTGATATAAGTTATTAAGGTAAAACCCTAACGTGTTAGTGCTGTATTACTGATGCCATCGTTCAAACGTGGGACTGTGGTACAGTGCGTTTTAATTCTTCAGTAACTCAAGTCGACAAAAAATTGTATTGTATTTATACCCTGACGTTTTTAAATTTGACAATTCAACAAATTCAGTCTTTTTCTAAATTCAGTTACTCTGAAGAATTGAAAAAGTTCAACGAAGATGGAGGCAAAACTGGCTGATTACAGATTAAAGAGGGAAAAAGAAAAGCTTATGAAAGAAAGAAAAGACAAATTGTGGAAAATAATAACGTTTGAAGGTACTTCATAAACATTTTTGTTAGTTAGTTTTTTTACAAATCTGATGTGAATACTTTGATAAGGATTTCGTCAAAGAATATTTAGTAAACCAGTTAAGCGAGACACTTCAAGTGAAGACTTGGAACCTATCGAAGATGTGTCAAACACTGAACCGTGGACGCTCGTTGACTGGCTGATTTTTGCTTTGAAAGTCTTAATATGGATTTGCTGTCAGATTCTCTCCGCTAAGGTGAAGGTTTACTTTGTAATTTATGCTCAATTTTATTAATGGTTTATCCTTGAATAATATTTCAGTTTGAATTTGGAGCTGTGTTTTTCAGCACTTCAGTCTTTGCAGTTATTTACCTCTACGGTTTTGGCAGGAGAGATCCAAAGACCATGAGTGCCTATTCTGTTTTTAATGAAAATTGTCAAACTCTTCAAGGAACACTTACAGCAGAGCAATTTGAAAAAGAGATTCGACACCAATTGTGATAAATTAGGCTTGTATTCAAACAGAAATTATTTTATATATGCCAAATCATTAAGTTTATCAATTTTCAGCTAAGCCTTTAACCTACATCAGTCTGATAGTCTTTTGCTTTCTCCATTAGACCTTTATCAAATATTTTATCATAAATTTTAAAAGATAAAACTTTTAAGATAGCTAAATTTAATTAAAAAGTTAAACCCAATTGTTGACCACTTAAATACTGGCCTTGCAAGTCTCTTTATGACATTGTTATGAATTGAGAGTGATAGTGTGAAGCTTGTTGATATGGCTTGGTTTTGGAACTCTTCACATTATACTATTTCATGCTCTCTGTCAATCGGCCTTGTTTGGCCGGGTGGTAGCCCCACAGTAGTGATGGACACCAACAAAATTCTCCGTTACAGTCGAGCTGAGCTATCAGAAAAGATGCGAGCTGGTACAGGCCAAGTTGGGTTAGCCTCGAGCTGGTATGTGCCAAACCTCAAGTTGAACCAAATGTATCAGAAGAGCTAGGTTGATAAATTTTCCTTTACGGATCATCTATTTAAATAAAATAAAAAGTTTTTAAAAACTACTTGAACAATTTTTGTGATAGAAAATATTATTCATGATTTTAATCGTTGATATCTCTAAGCTTTTGAACATGTTTGAAAAAGTCTGGTAATACTCAGGTTTACTGCTGAAAGGTTTTAAGTTTGAACTTTCCCTTACCGTCTCTCGATCTACTAAAAAGCATGTGCCTTTGTTTCCAGTTCATAGATATCTTTCGGCCAAAGGTTTTTTTTGAAATTTAGACGTGGGTTAAATGCTTGGATACTCTCCCACCGACCCGAGTTCGACTCCTGCCCTGGATAACTCACAGAAAAAAGACCATTAAATTTCCACTGATGGTGAAATCTGCTTCACGCGAGATAACCCATATACCCTACTTCGTTGGGGTTGTAGATAAAAACAAACGAACAAACAATGGAAAAAAGAGCTACAATTGGGAATGAAAAAAATTTAGTCACTTTTCTTGTACACCCTAGCTTTCACAGCAACGCTTCAGTTATGGTCTTGTTGTTACTTTTCGCAAGTACTTTATTTGAAATAGGTTAATTTTAAAGTTTATAAAATCTAAGTTGTCCAAAGAATAGGAGTCATTTTAAACGCTTTCTGTACAAATTTTGTTTTGTATGAAGAAACTTAATAATGACGACAGATTTAAGTTCTTATAGAGACCAGCACTTTAAAGGAACCCGCACAGAACAAGAAAAACTTCTTAAAACTAGCTCAACCCTTTATGTGGGCAATATGTCATTTTATACAACAGAAGAACAGGTAATCTTTTATCAAAAGAAATTCTTGTTGGAAGCAATTTTAAATAGACTAAGTCCTACCAAACTTATTTCAGCTTTATGAGCTATTTGGTAAATGTGGTGACGTTAAAAGGATTGTCATGGGCTTGGATAAATTCAAAAGAACGCCTTGTGGGTTTTGCTTTGTCGAATACTACCTGAAAGAAGATGCTGCAAATGCTATGAAATATGTGAATGGAACTAGACTTGATGACAGAATCATTAGAACCGATTGGGACGCAGGTTTTATAGAAGGACGACAATTTGGCAGAGGAAAGAGTGGAGGACAAGTAATTTTAAATTTCGCCAAAAGCAATCCCTGGAGAATTGTCTACAACCTACTTTTTCTAAATTAAGGTTCGAGACGAGTACCGAACAGATTTTGACGTTGGACGAGGAGGATACGGACAAATAATGAAGCAAAAAATTGATGTCGTAGAATAAGGACTAATGCTATGAAAATAAAAATGTATAAATGTATCTAAACCAGCTTGCGTAAACATGCTCACCCTGTATTTATAACCCCTTCAATTTCTCATGAGAGAGAGACTAGAGGTCTGACTGCTTGACATGACTTTGTGAAAATGCAGATCTGAGATTACTAGGCCCATTAAGAATTCTGTCAGATGCGACCCTGCTTCATCGAATTGTCGCGTTGAATTCATGCACTCATCTGACTCTCAGACAGATTCAGCGAATAGTTTAATTTTCTATGATTGTAGTTCAAAATGGCTTGGGAGACAATAGCTTTTTCGACCAGGTGTGGCACATATCTGCGCTCATCATTCACTTCAATTTCAGGGTAAGTGTGTTTATATTAATAAATCCTCGAACAAAATTGATATCGATCCTTAAACATCTTCAGGAAAACCAAAGGAAGATTTCTCCAAATTAAACTGACATATTTTATCAATCATATACTGCTGTTGGCCAAAACTTCGTTAGAGGTTTACCTACTCTATCTCACGCGACATAGCGCCAGCTGTAGAAACAAACAAACAAACAAGCCACGTTTGGCACTGTAGACTCGTTGAAATTTGATTACTTACTAGTTACTACTTGATCGAGAAGTTGTTGAAACGGAAAGAACACGGACGTCAGGTGAGAACAGACTATTTTTCAGTGTTTATAAGCTAAATCTGAATCAATTGTGAGTTCCATTAAGTTGTCATTGAAGTTATACTCAGCAAACTATTTCGGCCGTTCAGTATCGTCACTATGCTGAAGTGCTATACAAACACTTGTAGATTTTACAGATTGGATATTTTGTCAACTCGAAATTTTGTTTTGAATGATTTATTTTTGAGCTGAGCTTACTTTTTAGAGGTGTTTGATTTCAGCTAAAACCATGGAAAACGATTCAGAGCTGAAGGCTGGCCATCCACCTGCCGTCAAAGTAGGTGGTGTTCGTATTGTGCAGCACAAGAACAAAGAAGAAAAGGAAGTTACCCCACCGAAGCCGTCCACTGACGATGTGGCTGCTTACGGGGAAGATAGACCTGTAAAACCACCGTCGGTAATATATTTTAAGAACAAAATATATACATCTTTTTATTATAAATTCATAAAATGCCCAACATCTCAAAAGTTATCTTAAAAACTCATACTATCATCTGTTGCCATGAACGAAATAATCACATGTTTAATTTGTGCACACGTGGCAGAGGAATCGAGACTAAAAGTGAAAAAAATAATTTGTCAACGTCTTTAAGCATTGGGGCCAGATGTTATTCTTATTTTTTGCTATGTTCTTAAAATCATCATATTTACTCTAGGCTGTTATTGTATCGGGTGCCAAAGCAAGTGAAGAGAGTGCATTTCCTGCTGAAGCAGTGAAATCTTTTCACGAAAAACCATTCCCAACTCACGACAAGGTTAAAACCATAAGACTATGAAAGAAGTCATAGACGTCATTGTCTAAATTGGTTAATTTTTTTAGGGGGCAGCTACGAAACCCAAGATTATTCACCAACCAAAAAAGTGAATTTTGATCAAGTCACGCATGAAAGTCGGATGCTGCTAACCTGATGCTCCAAAAACCAACTTTAGATACAGCATTTCTTTTCTTTTGAAGTTCAATTTTGCTTTTTTCTGTGAGGTATTTCGTCCCGGTCGATCTGTGTTACTGAAAAAGGCTCTAATTTTTTTTGTTAACAATAATTATCTTTTCTGTTATATACAGCAATATAATAAACACATTTTTACAATAGCTTATTTGATCTTAAAAAAAAACTTTCCCAACATGGTCATTTTAGTTGTGTTCAGGCGTCAGACAGTATGCTGCGCAAAGTGTTTTCTATAAAAATCACTTTTCATTGAGCAGGTTAAATCCTCACTTGAGTTAAGTAGTAAGTCAGTTGATGCACAGCCGTCAGCTCTGTACAGGAACCTTTGTAAATTATTACTTTTCCCTACTTCACCTCATTTATGCAGCCTTCCAAACCAAAAGATTATTGTGGTCGCCAATGGTGTCATATGTGTGAGATTTTTGGGTGAGAAATCACATGTCCGCCGATGTGAGACACAAATTTTCTTTTTTTATCAAATAAAACTTTTATTCGAGAACAAATTAAATAATAACAACATCAGATTGCCTTCAAAGAAATCAAACACATTTTTTAATATCAAGATATTTAAAAAAAGAATAATAGTAAACCCTTCAGGTGATTAAAATTGAGCCAATTTGGTCCCACTCCCACAAATATTTCGTAATTTTGTTTTTGTTTTTTATGGAAAGCACGGATCAGCTGTCGCCTGCTTGTGTTGGCTGAAGCATGGAAATAGGATGCAGTTATTCCATTTTCATGATTGCTAAACATTCAAATTTAATCAATTTTGGAAATCATAACGTTAATATCTGTTTCATTAAATTTGACGACAGCTATTTTGCTTGAATTATTCGTATTAAGAACTGACTTTTGCAAGCGCCAGCGTCTCCCATAAAGGTGAGCAGAGGTACGTTTACGGTTTAATTATTGTAAAAATAGCTATTTGAAAACTTTTTGAAGGGCTCAAAGTTTGGTTGCAATTTATAAGTCAGAGAGCTGATATGATGTTTTATGCTTGAGTTCAGAGCTCTGATCTCATTTAAAGTCTTGTAAATTACAAATTTTTTGGTTCAATATAAATATTATAAGGTAAATTAAATTTTTGAAAACAAAATGCTTTCTCAAAGATTTGTCGTGAGAAAGCTCGTTTTGTCCCATTAATATTTGTCCCGACCCTCTAATATAAAGTTAAAAAAGAAAATCCAATTGAAACGTTAAAAGGGCAGCGCTACAAAAATTTATCTTATTTTTTAAACTTTTGAAATGTAGCTTTATTTGAGTTTTAGTGTCATCAAGTTGGCATGAAACATTACAATAAAAAATTCGAGATGCTTAAAATTAGACCCTTTATAATAAAATTTGATTCCTTCAGTGTTAAAATGCAGATAGATTTGTGAAATCATAATTCCTTTTTTTTTAATTTGTCCATCTTAGTAGTAAATTGTAATTGATTTCTTTAAATTATTAATTCTAGTATCTGAGCAATCTTCCGAAAGAAAAGCACAATGAGCGGGAAAAATAAAAAAGAGACAAATATAGACCTTCAGGGATTCAAAAATAAGTTTCTGCCACGTTTCGAGGGAACAGAAAAAGAATGGCTCGAAAGACCAACAGGAAAAGTTCTAACGAATTTATTTGAGCACATGTCTCTCTATGGGCTTGGTCATCCATCCGTTGATGGAATTTTAGATCCACCATCAATAAAATTAACTATTGCATCAAGGACTCCCACCCTCTCGTGTCAGCGTTATCAAGTAAGTGACAATCATAAGGTCTTTACTAGTTTTTCATTAATAATAAAAACTCTTTTCAAACAGGAAATTCCTCCAATCGAGAGTTATCATACACTTGAAAATCCATTTTTACCCTTAGAGTGGTCCACTGAGCTAAACAAGTAATTTTTGAATTCCAAGAATAAAGCCATTGGATAGAATTTTTATTCATATTTCTTTTGGGTCATTTTAAAACGATAGCGATAGTTACGAATACGATTCTTTTATTGCAAGCGAAGATCATGCATCTTGGAGAAGAAAGATAATGGAAAAAGAAACAACATTTTTCTTAGGTTTCAGATATTTTTTAATTTCCACCTTGTATTCAAATTAGTAATTTTTAATTTATTTTCAAGGAGAATCTCTTTTCAAAACTCAAACTGAAGCTTACTCTGGGGTAAGACCCACTAGAAAAGACTACTGTGCTGACAAAATGCATAACATAATGGTTGAATATCCATTTGCTCCATCAAGTTTATACTCCTCATCTTGTATCAAGAAACTCAGGATTTGTGACAATCAATACTTGTTGGTTGCAGACAATCAAGGACACGTAAAGGTATAACGTAAATAATCCAGAATAACTTTTTGGAATAATAGTTTCGGCCTTTAAGGTTGCAAATGTTTCTTCCACGCCAGAAAAGGGACTCACCTTAAACAACTTTTCAAGTATTCGTCATCCAAAATTTGGAAAACACTCTCGTGTTTATGGTCTTGCCACAGGATCAAATAATAGCCTTGTTGCTCTGAAATATTGGGATGGAGTAACAATCGCAAAGCTTAGGTGAATATATTCAATATGTTTTGCAAAAAAAACCCCGCTAATTATGAACATTTGATTTACTTGCCACAGCCAACAAGAAGATGCTTTTTCAGGAAACTTTGTTTTTAATCAGAGTTGCAATCAGTGCCATATAAATGATGTTGCATTGAGTGACATCCTCGATTCTGTCATAACAGTGAGCTCAGATGGGTCAATAACCATGTCAGGTAAAACTAGATTAAAACGATGAGGCAACTTAAAGACGGAACATTTTACATTCAGAGAGAAAATTACGAAACTGATGGTCTTTTGTACAATCGTCAAACTATCTAAAAATAATTTTTTATGCAAAGAATTTCTTCCAGATTTACAAACGAACAAAACTATTGGGCTGTGGAACTCTGTATACTCTGATCAGATCGAAAACTTTTTTTGGGCCACTTTGAGTGCTTCTAGTCCTTCGCCTTACTTGGTGAGCAAATGAGTCAAGGAGGGCCTTAATTCACATCTTATTTTGTTTTTGACGACTGCTTACTGTTTTAATATTTAAAGGTAAAAGTTGGATCTCGGAAAAGTATCAATATTTTTGATGTCAGAAAAGGATCTCGTGTTTGTGAACTGTTTAAGTAAGAATTTTTCCGTCTTTTGGTTCTATAAAGCCAATAGAAAATGAATTGACTAAATAAGTTTTTTAGGTTTAATAGTCTTGAATGTCTTGGTGCAATGACAGCCTCTCAGCACAGCGCTTTTCAGGTACTGTTACCCTATTGCACACATTACTATTATTATTATTGTAACGTTTTATTGGGTCCTTATTCTTTAAATAAAATACAAACTTTTTAAGAGCCTGCTTTATTAATGATAGAATTTTTGTTCTTAGTTCTATTGCTCAACGAACTTCTCAACTTACCTTTTTGATGAGCGCTTTTTCGCAGAACCTTTGACATTTACTAGTCATCCCTCAAATAGAGAAAACAGGGTCAGAATAAACTTATGCTTGTTCCCAGAAACTCACTAGATTTTCTTTTTAAAAAAATTTCCAGGACATTCCCTCGGGTTGCAACACTTTTTTTGAAACTGATTCAGGGTAATTTTGAATTACTTTAATTTCAATATAGAACCAATAAAGTTATATACTGCAAGTTTTCTCTCCAGTTTAGAATACGTTTCTGTATGTTGGTCAGATGGAGAAGTCATGCTGTTTGTCAATGATTGGTCACACGCTGTATGCTCTAAACGAGCTGCTCATTTAGCCCCTGTCAATCTATCTTGTCAGAAGAAAGAAACCGAAAAAACTTATCCTGTTTCAAGAGGAATTCCAGTCGGTTTGCCTAGCATAAATTACTTACGTAAGCTTGGAATTTTTAGGGTACAGTATCTAACTTTTTAAATGCTATTTTGATTTTTAGACAACAACTGCTCAAACATGTCCCAAAGAACTTCGAACCGTTTGCTTTTACCCTGGGTTGGGCTTGAGACTTTAAAAGTACTTGAAGATAAGCTAACTTTTTTTGGAGTCAACGCCATTGGCGACGTTTTTGTTACCGACATTAAAGCAACCAAAGCTGGAAAAAACCTATACAAGTAAGAAGTTAAATGAACTCCATTAAAGTGTTATTTGACAATTTAGTGTGATTGGTTATTTGGAATAAATTAAAATCCGAAGCTAAAAGTATGGTAAATCCTGGTGCAGGGGCAATGCTTCAAGAAACGAGACCAATGAGATACTAACTGTATGTTTGACAAATGCATGGGGTTTTATACCCTAGAGACAGATCAGGATATTTGAATAAACGGATCAGGTCAATAACCCGGATCGGGAATGATTTGGAGGGAAACCTCGATCAAAGATTCACCTGTTCCGGTTTGCTGGGCAGGTAACGGTAAATAGTTGATCGGGTCTAGAAATGAGACAACCTGTTGAGCAGGTGTCCAAACATTCCTGACAGGAAAAGGGGATATCAAAGATGGGCGTCTTTGATCAACGATTAATACAATTATATTAATAATGCTTCATTTGGGGAAATAAGTATTTTAAAGGAAATACCTAGATTACTTTTAGCTTTTAATAAAAGAAAAAGGAATTTACTAAATATAGTAAATAGTAATTTACTATAAAAGCTTATGATTATCTTTTGATGTTAAGTTTCCTTCAGCTAATCTTTTAATTTACCGAATCCGTTCAAGCTCTAGAGACAGTTCGATGCCATCCAAGTCGAATAGTGTAGGTGGAAGTACGTATTTACCATCAGATCTTTTTTCTCCTACGTGGCTACTCGATGGTCTCGATGGTCACAAGTCATACGAAATGAGGACCAAGGCAAAGGTTCAATACCTTACTTTTGAAATTGAAAACTTGGCAATACAACCCCCATCAATCTTTTATAGGAAAAAATCGAAGACTGGCAAAAAAGAATTCTGGAAATAGACTCTTGGAGCAAGATAAATCTGATAACAGATTTGTTTCTTCGCCGGAAATTGGAAGCTAAAGATTCTACTAAGGTAGCTCAATGAAACATGCTTTTATTAAATTTTACTCAAAGTTGAATGCCATTGAAGTATTGAACAAGCAAAAACATCGTTTTTAATACTTTCAGAAAGTCAAAGGAAAAAAAAGAAAGAAAATAAAGAAAGTTTTACCTGAGACTGAAATAAAACAGGTATTTCTTTAAAATCTTATCTTCCTTATTCAACGTTTATAATTATTGTTGTGAATAGATGACTATTTATTATTCCACCTAAAAATCTCATATAGACCTCAAACCTTACTGCATTTATCCAAGGTTGGTAATTAAATAGTGTAGGGGAAGAGTGATACAATTTTTTTTCACTTGAGCATCTAGTAAATTCAATCATAACAGACCCTTTGAATCCTGACTGAACTATTTTTTTGTAAATTTTGCGGCAAACAGGGGTCAAAGGTTGCCGGAGGTGCCCGACACTCAGATCCCCAGCCAGATGCCAAGACCATTCAGCTACGTCTAAATATATGTTACATATCCCTACTCACCATAAAAATTAGTAACAGAACCCTCCAAGAAGGTCCCAATACTAGGGCTAATTTTTCTGCAAAAGGCTCAATTTTTTTCAACGGGAATCTCATAAAGCATTGACCCTTTTTGTTTTGATACACAATCATCACTTTTATGAGAATCATTTAATACACTATTCTGCATGAGATTTGTTTGAAAATTGTTTAAAATATGGATTGAAAAAAGTATTGATTTAACTATGTACTTCTTAATTGTTAGTTTAAATTGAAGTAATTTTTTTTACATGAAGAATTTAAATAGGAATAATTTTTTTATTTACTTGAAGAAGGGGACAAAAGGCAAACCAAGGAAGACGGTTCGATCAATAATACGCAATTTACCCGGCACTAAGTTCACTTCGGCAAGCAAATACTCGAGCTTTGGAAAAAGAATTGCTGATATATTCAATGGTAATAATTAGTTTTCAAATGCTAATGATTTGACCATAAAAGGCCAAGATTAAATTTTTATTGCAAAGGTGTTCAAGTCATCGACGATGTCCTCTTTTCTGACGAAGAATCTTCCATTTATCTCCATTCTGAGCGATCACTTGAAAGACAGAGTCAATCTGGCAGATCTTCCACGGTAGCAATATGATTTAATTCTATCATGATTGTTAATTTACCTGATAGGACAATACTTTTTTTGCAGGATAGAGAAGTGTCAAGCAAAACATCTGACGAGCCTTTCGTCACAAAAGAGGAGTTCGATCAAGGACTAGTTGAAAAAGCCCAAGTCTCTACACAAGCAGTAATTGTTTTTGTAAATTAATCCGTCCTAATTGCAAGATTTCAAACTTTACCATTTTTCTTTATAGGACGATAGACCCTCTTTTGACCTAAGTACAATTCATCGTGTGCCAACATCAGAAAAGTAAGTTAATATCTTTTATCTCCTGCAAAGGTTTTGTTTGATTTAAAATTCAACATTCTAGAACTCGTGCGTGGCTCGACAATCAAACAGAAACTCAGGTAGAGAACTGGCTTTTTGATACTTTTATCACACTTTGATGATGTGTATAATTTGACCTAACGTTAAACTCAATTCATTTTACAGGATCTGGGGGAATCTTTAAAACCTGCAACACCTATTATGAAGAGCTCTGAGGAAAAGCGAACAGCTTTTTTGAGCCAATCACAGGCCAACAGCAGCCAAGGACGAAATAAAAAGAGGAAATATCAGACTGGGTTTTGAGTTGAAGACTGGTCTAGCCCTACTTAAGACTATTGCCAAAAAGCTATTTGTTGACTGATGTTTAAACTTGTAACTTGAGTTGAAAAACCATAATTTTTGGAGCTAACTTTTCTCTAAACGTTTTCAAAATAAATCATTGAAGTCCTTAAAATTCTTGGTTAAAAATAGTCAATTTTGATATTTTTTTAGGACTCATCTCCTCCCGATTGAGATGGCACGATTTAAAACTGTAATGAAAGGCCTCGGAGGAGCTCTTGTTCTGGGAGGAGGATCTTTCATATTCTATGAAAATATGTTCATGGACAGACATGCTAAGGTAAACCAATTTTTAAACCATTAAATTAAGTAAGTAGACACGAAGGTTAAATTACAGCAAATGGAAAAACACGTAGAACGTGTGAAGCTTGACATCAATCAGAGACCAAAAGCTCCCCTTCCAACTAGGTCTGAACAACTTAGAAGACTTAAAGAGGATGAGGTAAGTCAATGAAGTCACTTGATCTCTTACATATGAGTTTGTTTAATCAATATTTAAAGATTTCAAACTTCTGCACTAGGTGGTTGCACATAAGTAAAAATTGATTTTTTAGTTTGACGTTTTTGTAATCGGTGGTGGAGCAACAGGATCTGGATGCGCCTTGGATGCAGCAACCCGAGGGTTAAAAACAGCTATGGTTGAGGCTGATGACTTTTCGTCGGGGACCTCATCTCGTAGCACAAAGTTGATCCATGGTGGAGTCAGATATCTTCAAAAAGCAATCATGAGGCTGGACTTTGAGCAGTATAGGGTTGGTCTTATTTTTAATTGTATTCAAGCTCCTCCAAAGTGATATCAGATTTGCTAATAGCTTGTAAAAATTGCACAGCTTTTCAAAAAAAAACTTCACCCTTTTAGATGGTAGAGGAAGCCCTTCATGAGAGAAGTAATCTTTTAGCTATTGCACCTCATCTGTCTTTTCCGTTGCCTATTATGTTACCCGTATACAAGTAAGGCTATTCCTCAGTCACGCTTGTTTATTTGCATCACGAAAATTATTTATTGTAGATTTTGGCAAATCCCTTATTACTGGTTTGGTATCAAAGCATACGACTTTGTCTCTGGATCTGAATGTCTCAAATCTTCATACTACTTGAGCAAAGAGAGGGCCTTAGAGCTTTTCCCAATGTTGCAGAGAAATAAACTCAAAGGAGCTATTGTATATTATGATGGTTAACCTTTATATTTTAATTTTTATAAACTTAATGAAGTAACGATGCTTTTAAATTAATGTTTAAGGATCCCATAATGATGCCCGCATGTGCATTGCTTTAGCTATTACAGCTGCCAGACAGGGAGCCACAATAGCAAATCACGTCAGGGTAACCAAGTTAGGGAAAGACGAGAACGGGAAGGTATGCTCTGTAACCATGAAAGATGTGCTCACAGGTTATAATATGGGATACCTAGGAAGTAACGGTTCTTTTCAAGACCAATAACATTTTAGGCGAAGAATGGACAACAAAGGTCAAAAGTGTGATTAATGCAACAGGACCTTTCACAGACTCGATCCGACAAATGGATGATCCAAGTGTCCAGAACATCGTTTGCCCGTCCTCAGGTAAAATTGATACTTAATGTTAATACCCATAAGACACTTGTATTTTTGATGGAAAACTTATGTTTAGGAGCTGATTATTCCCTCACACGGTGCCGCTGACTTAATTATACGTTTATTTATCCTTTTAAGGCGTACACATTGTTTTACCTGATTACTACTCCCCTGAAAATATGGGTCTTCTCGATCCAGACACATCAGATGGACGGGTCATCTTTTTGTTACCATGGCAAAAGCATACAATAGCCGGTACAACAGATTCACCTTGCGAGGTCACAGAAAGTAAGTTGGGAGGATTGACTAACTAAAATTTCGGTTCCATCAATTTCTTGTATATTTCCAAGGCCCTGCACCTTCTGAGCAAGATATTCAATTTATTTTGAATGAAGTTCGACACTATTTGTCGCCAGACGTTGAAGTCAGACGTGGCGATGTGCTTTCAGCCTGGTGAGTCAGTCAAGAGCAAGGGGAAATTTAAATTTGCGATGAACCTAATGAGGTTTTTTTAAAGGTCAGGAATTAGACCTCTTGTGAAAGATCCGGACAAGGCAGATACACAAAACCTTGTGCGTAATCACATTGTTCATGTGTCCAACAGCAATCTGATAACAATAGCTGGTGGAAAATGGACAACGTATCGTGCTATGGCTGAAGTATTACTGACTGAACTTGGCCTCATAAAAAGAACTCTCTAAGTTTTCTCTTTGTTCCAGGAAACAATAGACGCAGCAGTTAAAGCCTGCAGTTTAAGCCCCAAAAACAGCTCTCGCACAGATGGGTTATTGCTCGAAGGAGGACACAACTGGACTCCAACAATGTACATTAGGTCTCAAAAAAAAGCATTCTAAAAATCTTTTTGCAACCAGAAAAGTTGAATTGTATTTTTAACTTCAGATTAGCTCAAGATCTTGGACTGGAATCCCAAATTGCTGTGCATCTGGCTGAGACTTACGGTGACAGGGCTTTTGCAGTTGGTGAGTCAATTCTCACATTTATTTTTTTAAGAAGACAATCTTTAAAAGGCCATTGTAAATTGAAGGGCGCTTAGCAAAGCTGACTGGGAAGCGATTTCCCATCGTTGGTGTTCGTCTCCACCCAGAATTTCCTTACATTGAAGCTGAAGTAAGATATGCTGTCAAGGAATATGCAGCCACTGCTATTGATATAATAGCAAGAAGATTGAGGTAAAAAGCCAAAATTTTACTCGAGAATTTGTTTGCACTCTTAATTGTTTCTAGGCTATCATTCCTCAACGTTCAAGCTGCCGAAGAAGCTTTGCCAAGAATCGTTCAGATAATGGCAGAGGTACCAAATGAGTTGAAAATTGAAAGAAAATTTGAATTTTTAAAGCCTGACTTTTTTATATTCATATAAAGGAACTTAGATGGAGTAAAGCTGAGCAAGAGAAGCAACTGGAATCAGCCTTAACATTCCTTAAAACTCAAATGGGAAAAGATGTCAATAAGTGATGTTTTGCCACACTGTGCTTCACTTTGGATACCAACTTTAATCTCTTTTTCTTTTCAGAAAACATCGTGAAAATATTCCCATAAGTTTAACCAAAGACGAAATTAGTTTGTATGTAAAACGATTCAATGGCATCGACAGGGAAAAGAAGGGTTATATTACTGTCAACGATATGACAAGGTCTATGCAGGTAAGTTTCTTGATACCACAGGGTAAATGAACGTTGAAATACATCAACATTTAAAATAATTTTTTAAGGAACATGGTGAAAAGATTTCGGGCACCGAACTTCACTCTGTGCTGTCTGAAATAGATACAAACAATAATGGTCAAGTTGAGCTGGAGGAGTATCTTCAGGTATAAAACGAATTTATCAATGGGGTAACTAAAATTATTTTAATTTTGGTGGTATTCTTTCATGCTTACTACAGGGATGTAGATAGTTTTTGACAAAAAATTTGAAAACACTTTCATAAAATCAATGTTATATGTCACAATTTATGATGGTAAGAAATAATCTCAAAGCACTATGACCTTATTATGAATGATTCATGATCAAAGTATTTGTGAAAGCTACCTATTGGCACACTACTGCACTCGTGAAACTTAGTTTTGTTGCTTAAAATGCACATCTTTAGCAGCAACGTGTGACAAACCTAAATTATATTTCTTCTTTTAGCTTATGTCAGCAATCAAACATGGAGCTGTTGTACACTCCAGATTTGCAGATATCGTTGAGAAGAATGAAAATCGTTACACAGGAGAACGTATCGAGAGAAGTGGCGGTGGTGTTTAAACTAGTCTGTCTATTGAAACGATTTCGAAACTCTTTGTTCCGATTCTGGATTGGTTCTCTAACTTTTTATTGTTAAATTTCAATGTTTTCAGATCGAACCTCTTTTACTATCAAGACGCTAAATTATTGTTATCCTGAAACACGTGTTCAAATTTTTTTGAAATTTTCGTTTTTCTTGCATGAAATTTTGAATATTATTAAAATTTTTCATTACCAAATTTGCTCTTATTGATTGACTTTTCTCGAATTTTTCAAACTTTATACACCATATTTTGAATTCGCATTCATTCATCGCAGTTTTAATCATGTCTTATAAAGAAAGAAAATTATTTTCCCATCATGTTCATTATTGCTAAAATTTT
>Ga0194133_10005340_pt1 | contig 16409 bp, 15 predicted proteins | sample TA2KigOf40mmetaG_FD_155448 | JGI IMG/M metagenome (GOLD analysis project Ga0194133, IMG submission 155448) | Freshwater microbial communities from Lake Tanganyika, Tanzania - TA2015055 Kigoma Offshore 40m | ecosystem: Environmental > Aquatic > Freshwater > Lake | place: Tanzania: Lake... | reverse complement strand
CAACATCGATGAGGTGAAGGCCAAGGCCGCCAAGATCCAGGCCGAAGCCAAAGGCTGATCGGAAGGTTCCCCGCCATGTCACTCACCCTCCGCGTTCTGGCCCCTGACCAGAGCGTCTTCGACGGCGCCGCCGACGAAGTCATCCTTCCTTCCACCACCGGCCAGCTGGGGATTCTCCCTGGCCACGTGTCCCTGCTGACCGCTCTCGACTACGGCGTGCTGCGGGTGCGTGAGGCCAGTGGCTGGAAAGCCATTGCCCTTCAGGGTGGATTCGCCGAAGTTGAATCCGACGAGGTCACGGTTCTCGTGAACTCCGCGGAACTCGGGAGTTCCATCAACGCTGAGCAAGCCAAGAGGGAACTGGAAGCTGCGACCGCCGCTGCCGCCCAGTTCGAAGGCCAGCCCTCCAGCACTGAAAAGTTAAAGGCCCAGCAGGAGCTTTCCCGCGCCCGGGCCCGCGTTCAGGCCAGCACCCTGAACTGAATCCGGATCCTCAACGCCGGTAGCGCCCCAGTGGGGCGCTTTTTTATGACTAGAAGGCTGAAAAGCTGAAGGAAGGAAGAGCGCTAGACTGCTTAGAAAGGAAATTACGAGTTGGTGAAATGCAAAAGACTGCGATGGCCTTGCTAACCGTGCCGACCCTAATGGTATTAGCGGCGTGCGAATTGATTCACGAAAAAGAAGGAAAGAAGTTCGCAGAAGAAGTCGTTTCAAAATGCAATGGAGAGGTCATCTCGTTTACTCTGGTACCCGCACCAGAAGGCAAGAATTTATACGAAGGATTAGCCAGAGTTAAAATCGAGGAGGATATCTATGATTTATCGATTGAGCTAAAGACCGGAGCAAACGGAGCCATCGGAAGCACAGGCGATGACCCATGCTCAGAACACAAAGTGAAAAAAGGGATCCAGAGTTTAGTCGACATCTTCACGCAGTAGATTGCTTTAGCGTGCATTGTTTTACCAGAGAGGCTCCTCCCGATTGGGAGGCTCAGAAGGCGAAGCAGGGGGCGAATAGGGAGAAGGCTGTCTTGGCGAAGTGCTGGATGTGGCAGAATTACCAGGCACTGGCTGGGCGGCCTGCTTGTCAGGCAATGCCGAATCGGATGCCGGCTTAGAATCTCCGAGGTTCTTAGTTTCGGAACGAGACTCGGATTCTTTCTTGGAAGCTTTGGCCTCGCATAAACCAAGGGGCTCGCACAGCGCGTCAACTTTAAAAAGGGCCAGGACCAAGGCTGCCAGAGAAAACAAGATAATCAGAGGCTTCAGATATGATGATTTTTTGCGCTGTGAAGGTGACGCATTCACAGGGGGGGGAACGTCAGAGGAGAAGCCCGATGAACGATGCTGTTCGCCGATATCGGAAGCAAACTGAGTAGCGTGTTCAGGAGGTGCATCCTCAAAGTCTCGCGAAGAGTATGAATTCGCAAAGGCACCGACAGGATCATGCGAGGATCGAGCTTTGGAAGCAGATTTACTTTCCACTTCAATACTCAAAAAACCATCTATAAAAGAATTTACCCGTGACGCCAGAGCATCCGATAAACATTCTCCGACGAGCAGGCGGATAGATGCCAGCTGAGCGAAACCTTCAGATCCTCGAAAAGAAAAAAAGTCAAGAAATACAGGATGAGTTCCTAGTAGGCGAAAAGCCGAGGCCAAGGACAGATCACTTTCAGCAAGGTCTGAGAGCAAAGGTAGTATGCGAAGGGATGACGCCTTATCGCTGTCAAGCTTCTGGCGGAGCTGAAGCCCCAACCGGAAATCAGAATCTTTAACGGACATAGGGGGATGCGTGATCGTTGACTCTATTACAGCAGAGAGGCTAGAATACACGAAGAATAGTATAAGCCGTGTCGGCAACAAGACTTCTTGCAAGAATAGCTGCTACAGCCGCATCCACAGGAGTGATGCTGGCTGCTCAAGCTTCCGACTTTGAGAGCGCTGCAAAGGGCGCTTCAGAGCAAATAAAGGCCTACGACTCGTCCGTTACGAACGTAAGCACGATTATTGGCGAGGGAGCCGGGGTCAAAACCAATTGTGGAGTAACAAAGAACGAACCGTTTGAAGCATTTTATTGCGGGACAGGAGGTAGCGTTATTGTTTTTTCGAAGGCAGCGCTTGAGAATATAGGTCGAGCAAAAGGGAAAACTGCTGTAATGGCTGTGGTAGCTCACGAATTTGGCCATGCAAGGCAGCACATGGTCAGTGGATTTACGAGCAATACGATCTGGACCGCATCGGTTGACGAGTTACAAGCGGACTGCATCGCTGGCGTGTACATGAGAAATATCAAAAGCTTAGAGTTGAGGGAGGAAGAGCTGGACTCCGTATCGGATTTCATGAAGGATATAGGAAGTTATGTCTTCACAGAGCGTGACTGGCATGGAAGCCCTGAGATGAGATCAGCTAGCTTTAGATATGGGTATCGATCAGGGGACATGAATAGATGCCTCGCCACGAAAGAAAACAACTGGGGAAAAGCTGTGGAATCACTAGACAATGAAATAAAGAGAGTCCCGGCGCGAATAGACTCCCTGCTAAAATGGGGATCGGACATTCTGAAGTAGCCGCCAACACAAGAAAGGTCAATGAAACTCATAGCCCAACACGGAAACGATCAGATAGTATTCGACCTAGGCAATGGGGAATACAAAGTAGGTCGTTCTGAAAGATGTGAACTCAGACTTAAACCCTCATGGTCAATTGCTTCGAATATCCATTTGAGCCTGAGGATAGGCGGAGGCGATCAGATAGAGATAATCGATGGCTTCTCAGATAAACCAAGCACAAATGGTACTCAAGTCAATAATCACTATATTCCATCTGACAAATGGACCATCCTCAAGACTGATGATGAGATCACGATCGGCAACGACTCAAGAGAATGTATCCGATTGAGGGTTCACGATTCTAAGGCTGGTGACAATAGCCAATCAGAGCTAGAGAATACTACGAATGATTTGAGCATTGGGCGAAGCCAGGATTGCTCTGTACGCATAGATGGGCCGACAGTGTCAAGGATTCACGCTGTAATCAGGCAGCGAGGCGGGGCAGTTAGGCTTATTGATAATAGCCAGAATGGTGTATATATCAATGGGCATAGAGCAGCGCGAACAAACGAGCTTCATGATGGTGACGAAATAAAGATTGGGACATATATATTCCTCTGGTCAAAGGGGAAGCTGCTAAGAAAGACGAGTGGCAAGAACTACAGAATTGACGTGAACAATCTTAGTCTTCCTGGTCGCATCAATGGCACTTCTTTGTCCATTGAACCCGGCCAGCTGGTGGCGTTTGTTGGAGGAAGTGGCGCAGGAAAGTCTAGCCTACTTACAACTCTAGTCGGTCACAATATGGATTACAGTGGTAGTATTTTGATCAATGGCTCCGAACTTAGGGAGAGCTATAATTCTATTAAGCAAGAAATTGGCTTTGTGCCTCAGGATGACATCGTGCATATGGATTTAACTGTAGAAGAAGTACTTAGATATTCAGCGCGACTTAAGCTGCCGGACCCTGAGACACAAAGGGAAGCAGTTGAAAAGACATTAACTGAGCTTGAGATAGTTCACAGGCGTTCGGCCAAGATCAGGGATCTCAGTGGAGGCCAGAGAAAACGCGTGAGCATTGGAGTAGAGATGCTTGCAGATCCCAGAATCTTATTTCTTGACGAGCCGACCTCAGGTCTTGATCCTGGCTTAGACAAGCGAATGATGCAGCTACTGAGATCACTAGCAGATAGTGGAAGGACCGTCGCATTAGTTACCCACGCCACAAACAATGTTATGTTGTGCGATCAAGTTGTATTCTTAGGACGCGGAGGATACCTCTGCTACGCAGGCGAACCAGAGAAATGTAACGAGTACTTTAGTGTCGAAGGTGACTTTTCTGACGTATACCAGCGCCTAGAAGTGACTAATGACGAGATAAGAGACTTATCATTGAAGTTCAAAGAGACTCAGAGAAAGGACATAAGAAATAAGTTGGCCAGTGAAAAGGCCAGTTCAGAGCAATGGAGTGACACTATCCTTAGTCGTGCAAACGATTTTTTGCCTCAACTGCAAACACTAATGTCACGAGATTTGAAGTTGCAGTCAAGAGATGCGACTTCCATCGTTCTCAATGCAGTAACTGCACCTGCGGCTGCATTTATGCTGGCTGTTGCTGCGAATAAAAGAGACATTTTCAATAGCTCCGGTGGACAAGATATCAATACGTTCTTAGATGCGCAGAGAATTCTATTCGTAGTTGTCTGCGCGACGATTTGGGTCGGTTTGTCGTCATCGCTTCAAACAATAGTCAAAGAGCGGCCTATTTTTAAGCGAGAGCGCGCCTTTAACTTGTTACCAGAGGCCTATCTAACGGCTAAGTTCGTTGTAATGGTTGGGACAAGCGCGATTCAGGCATTGCTTTTAGCAATTACTATATCTTTATTGTTTGATTACCCTGATGTCATAGGAAGCCACTGGGTGGTAAGAATAGGAATTGCCGCTTTTATTACGCTTGTGGCAATCGGATCACAGGCATTACTGGTGTCGAGCCTTGTTAAGAATAGCCAGCAGGCCAGCAGCATCGCACCGCTATTGCTGATACCTCAATTGGTATTTGGTGGGGTCTTATTTCACCTGAGCGAATCAGCAGAGGGAATTTACTCCGTCATTTCCAGTCGATGGTCAATGATTTTAATGGGTTCATGGTCCGATATAACTTCTCTAATTCCCAGACCACCTTCAGGTACGATCGATTTAAGTAAGATTCAAGGCGCATCATCATACGAAAATACGATTTCAAATATCCATGAGGCAATTTCTATGATGTCCGGTCAGACCCTGATTCTCACCACACTTACTTTAATATGCTTATTATTCTACAAACGGAATCGCCAGTAGCAAGATGAAGGAGACTATCAGGATTGGCTCAAGGAGTTTCACTGCCAACTCACTTACTTTTGGTCTTCTACTACCAGTTGTGATGCTTTTAAAACCACAGGTAGAGGCTCACATCAAGAAAGAATGTATCAATATGACAGGCTCTGGAAACAAAGAGCTGAAGGAGATTATGGAGCGTCCATGTAGTGAGATTGCAAAACCGATTGCAAGCTGCCTTATCAAAGAGGCAGAAGGGTCCGGAAAGTTACTTGGTGTTATTTCGGATCTAATATCAAAGAATTATGGTAGCGCTTCTGAGCATGTAACAAAGCAGTGTATAGCCAAGACACTAAACTTGCCCCCAGACTCCTTGTCCAGTGTTCCCCTCAAAAGACTCATTGAGAATATGCAGAAAAAGCCTGATCGCTTTAGTGAGAGTCCCGCGGGTAGATGCCCATGTCAAATGCCAGTGACACCACCCATAAAATAGATTCGGTAAAGAATATTTTGTTGCTACCTCGCATCGCCAGTCTCTTAGCTTTGCTTGCCGTCTCTTGCTGTCAATCTGCATCAGCTGATCCAGCAAAAGCTGTAGTGCGAATCAGGGCTGGAGATTCATATGCCTCTGGGACTATAATTAAACGAACGATTAAAGGAGGCATAATTCTTGCAGTTGCAGATCACATGTTCACCAGTGATGTCAAAGAAGTATGCATTGGTTTTAATCGGTCATCGATTAGCTTGCCTGGGAGAGTCATCTACAGAGGAGGCTCTAAGATTGATATCGCCCTAGTAATAGCAAAATTCGCAGATCACTTGCAGATACAGATACCTTTCATCTCTCAAGGAGTTAGGCTGGGTCAGTCTATTCGCGCAGTAGGCTTTACGGACAGAAGCCAGATAATGAATGAGGCCGGAACAGTCAGCTTAATGCTCGCAAAGTCTATAAAGGGGGGCTATAGTATTGGGACTTCGGCAAACATCCAAAAGGGTATGAGTGGTGGTGGTATATTTGATGCAGACGAAAATCTAGTAGGCATTATCTCTACTCACGCAGATCCATTGTGGGAATCAGACATTTACTTTACTGACAATAGCAAGGTGCCTAAAGAGATAACGAGGCAGGTCTCAAGCTTTTCAATGGCGATTAATATTAAAGATGTTATTGGATTACTGAAGAGTTACCAGCTCTTCGAAGGGCGATTATCTCGGGAGCGATGCAGTCTATAAATCGTTTGTGTGGCATACCCGAGTCAGTACTGGAAACGATTCCCAGAGCTCCTTAAAAGCCGGATCCTGCATGGTATAATTTCCAGACCTGTTCAACAATCTCTTGAAAAGACACCTACTTGCGGCTTTGCTGATACTTGGTGGAGCCGAGCATCTATTGATTCGGGTTCAAGATGCAAAGGCTAGTGGTAAGTTTTATTGTGGTAATTACAATGGTGTGCCTAGCACCATGACTACTTCATCGAAGACTGGCAAAGCAGTCCCGATTATCCTTTGGAAGAGCAGCCATTTCTCTTCCGACGGCTGGTCGCCTGAGCGCAGATGCGATGTTGTGAGTGCGCGGTTTAATGCCCTCCATCAGAAAGGGCAAATGAACCACCTCTCGACCGGTTTCATGAACGGGATGCCAGTCATCTGTGCTGTAGCAACAAAACCCGGACCCTGTGCCCAAGATGGGCTTCTCTACACGTTAAAACCTGGCCAGAATCCAAACAAGACTCTCAGGAATCTTCTCACAATTAGAACTAAGGCGTCAGGCCCTCTCACTGAGACCGCCTCACGCATTTATGTCAGCATCACCGAGATCGAAAATGTTTTTGATGCTGCTGATGGATCTCTAGCGGCCTCTGGCAGCAATACAACGCAAGTGAATGAATCAAAACAATACTCGAGTACAACATCAGCTCAAAAAGTGAACCAATCCTCAAGGGATGGGCATGAAGCTCTTTGGTAAAAGGGTCGCTCCCCTAGTCCTTGCACTGTATGTTTCGCCATCAGTTGCGCAAACCAACATTGAAAGCAAGATCTTAAAGATTAAGACTCCGAATGAATTTGCTCCGGGTTCAGGTTTTATCATAGGACCTGATAAGCGTGGCAAATGCATCTTGCTGACCGCTCGTCACGTGATAATTGATGGCAATGGCGACAAACTTAGCGAAGTTCCCATTATATTTCCAAATGGCAAGACTCGAAAAGTACCTCACTCATCTTTTTTCTATCCGGAAGATGAGAATTTAGATCTCGCAGCAGGGCTAGTTCCATGCCAAAGTTCACTCCAACTACCGCTTGCGAAAGCAAGCGCTGTCACAATATCTACAAAAGTGCGTGTCGTTGGTTACCCAGCGGATGTACATGCCCAAGCAAATCTTCCACCATCTACAGTAACTGGAAGAATTACTAAGTTCTCTGCAGCTGGGCAAGATGCCAAGCTTAAAGGCTATGACCTTAGTTACAGCGCTCCAACTAAAGTTGGATACAGCGGTGGGCCAGTTCTGAACGATGATCTTAGTGAGATCATCGCTGTCCATGGCTATACGTTTAGTGTCCAACCAAAGCCAGTCAAAAAGCCGGCTGAGGCTCCAGAGACAGATGATGTTGACGAAGATGACCTGAGAGAACGCTTGAGAGTCGGAGGCAGTGGGATTTCGTCCAGTGTTATATATAAGTTTCTCAAAGACAACGGCTATACAATGCCTAGATCTGACAAGGCAGTTTGCTTAGTTGGAACTTGCTAACAACAGTCGTCTTCATTTCTTGAATTCATGAAGCTCCATTCGTTTTTCACGAGCATCTTGCTTGGGGTCCCATTGGTATTGTTTCAGCAGGCGAGTTTTGCAAGTGACATCAAAGATGAATTCAGAGTTGACTGCGAACCAATCTCTGAAAAGGTATACTCAAATGGTTCATTCTATACGATCGAAAAGAAGTGCCGCTTCTCCAAAGAGATTGAAGAAAAATGCAAAGCAATCTCTTCAGATTCGATCTTCTCTCAGTGCAATGTATTTGATTTGAAGATTAATTCTTTTCAAACTCGTAAGGATGATACAGGTTCTGAGTACTCAACTGTGCTATTCAAGTATTCTGAAGGCAATGACTGCAGTGGAGGGGGAGACCTCATGTTTCTTTCCCGCTGCGACACCTTTGCATCCTATGTTCAATTCCTGAGAAGTAATGATTCCGGAAAATGTTATGCGTTTGTCAACTCTGCACTTTTAGGTCGGCAGCTTATTGATCAAAGCAAGCGCAACAGTCCTGGGCGCATTGTTCAGAAAGTAGAAGTGCCTGGAATTACAAGCCGCGTCATATTTGTTAGATCAAATGGTTTGCCTTTCGCTTCTCAGCCTAGTTCGAGTTTTCTCAAGACCCTTGGCGGTAAAACTTCCGCTAGGCAACCTGGTCCTGCCGTAAGTCCTATTCATGTACTAGAACTTGAAGACATCCTAACTATCAAGCCAGATAATCTAAAGCCTAATCCAGCAAAAATCCGAATCAGTCGTGGTTTGGGCGCCAAGGGAGATTTCTTTGATATCAGCCTAGGGAAGAAAGAAGAAGCCTCACTCAACAAGGTTCTTTCCGAATGTAAATAGTGTAGGGCTTTCCACCGTATAATCTTAGCCGTCAGAACACATGACCATGACCAGCCAGATTATTTCTAAGTTTCTTACCGTTGCTTGCCTGCTTGCCTCTATCCCCATCTCAAACACTGGAGCCTCTCATGCGATTCCAAGCGATCCCCGCAACAGGTCAACAACTCGGGAGAAGAGTGAGCCTAAGCGCACACCAATGTCCGATGAAGACGTTTTAAACCCTAAAAAGCTCGTTTTTGATATTGTTGTTCCCTATACAGACAGCTTTGATGGTACCGAACGTGGGAAAGTCTTCATCAGCAAAAGAGCTGCAGTTGGTAGCGCTGATAGAAAGTATGGGGGCTATTTTGGCGAGAAAGGATCTCGCGCATACATGAGTCGTTGTTTACTCTTCTGCCCTCCTGGGACGAGAGAGCTTGACGCGACTTACCTCTACGTATTTGAAGTGAAAGGTGAATGCCAGATTGGGGCGCGAGCAATTGGCTGGAAGGAGAGAGATGAAGACTACGATGGTGGCAATAAAATAGTTACCACAATTTCATACCGTGGAACCCCTGAGAATATCAATAAAATAGCTGTCAATGATCAGATCGTTTCCATGGATCCCAAGGTCTATAATCAATTAGAGGCCCCACAGGGCACTAATTACAAATATTTTCCCCGCAATAAGGGAATGATGCTTGGCCTCAAGACGTCAACAGAGAGTTCATCTGACTTATCCGCTGGCTTCATTACATCGCTACATTACTTCCCTGCAAAAGCACTTGTTAGCGCTGTATCTCCCTACAGCGAGAGCGTTGTTATAGAATTTCCCAAATGGATACCGTCTAAGCACGTTATCGAAGGTGATCAGCTAGTCGAGCTTAAGTCTCTTCTCTCTAAGTGTGACGACGGCTGAATGCATTCGCCAAGAATTTAGACAACCTCAGACTAAACTTTTCATGCATCGCCCCGCAAGGGGCTTTTTTTTATAGTGGTGTCACAGAACCCAAGCCATGGGCCTCGGCACAACACTCGGCGCTCAGCTGCGGCAATGGCTGACGCAAGATCCCACGGCCCTGCAGAACAGTCGGGCGATTGCGAACCGACTGATCGATGTGCTCGGGGCTGAGGATGCCCTCAAGGGCCCCGTGCGTGATCTCGCCAGCCAGCCCCTCTTACTGCATGTGCTCCACAGCCGGGGGGCGGCCCAGGCCACGGCCCTCTCCACCCTCACGGCCCACATCCGCCAGACCTATGCCCAGGCGGTGCAATCGGAATTGATGGACCTGCTGGAAGCGGCCACAGGCTCAGCGGACCGAACGGACACGCCCCCTGAACCAGCCCAGCCCGCCACCCAAACCAGAAGGCCTCAGCACCAGGAGGAGTTCGAGGCGCTGGCACCAGGCCTGGCACTGGCCGCCTGCGGAGCGCTGGTACTGGGCTGGTTCGCTCAGGAGCTGGATCGGCTGATCTTCGAGGGTTGGGGCTGGAGCGGAGGAATGGTGCTGGTGGTCAGCCTTGGGCTGCTGCAGGCCATCAGCCTGGGGCCGACGCGCTGGATGCGGCGTCAATGGAGCCTCACCAGCGAACAATCCAGCAACCCCAGGGATGTCTGGCGCTGGATCTCTCAGGCCTGGATCCACTGCAACGGCCTGGAGGCCAGCCTGAATCTGATCCTGCTGCTGATCATCCTCGGCGCCTCACCGCTGCAGCTTGGAGATGTGGTGCTGCGCTACAGCCTCACCGCCCTGGCCTGCTTGAGCCTGTCGGTGGTCTGCGCCCAGCGCTGGCGGATCAGCCGAATCTGGAGTGGAGCTTCCGGGCCGCTCAGCGCCCTGATTGGCCTGGCCTGCGGTTCGAGCCTGTTGCATTGGAAGCTGCATGATTTCCAGGCCGGAGGGCTGAGCATTCCTGTCTGGGTGCTCCTGCTGCTCTACGGATCACTGCAACTGGGCTGGCAGCTACCCCGCCAGGACCCCGATGAGCAGAGCACGCCCCTGCAACGCCTGGTGAGCTCCAGCTGCAGCTGGGGATTTCTGCTTGGCCTGCTTTGGGCCCTGATCAGCCGGCTGGGGGAACTGCTGTAGCGGCCTGCTGCATGTAGCGCCCCCAGAGTTCCGCCACCAAGGCTCCACTGGCACCGCTGGCGGGCTTGTTGTCGTCATTGCCCATCCAGATGGCCGTGAGGATCTTCAACGAGGGGGAATAGCCGATGAACAGGGCATCCACGCCATTGTTGGTGGTGCCGGTCTTGCCGCGGGCATCGGCCACGACCCCAGCGGCTCGTCCTGTGCCGCTCTGCACCACGGCCGCCAGCATCTGATCCATCGTGGCCGCCACCTCGGGGCGGATCAGTTGCCGGGAGGTCTCCCCGATCGGCGTGGTCACACCGCGCTCAGGGCAGCGATCCAGGCTTTTGATTGAGCCGCAGATGCCCAGGTCGTAGATCCGACTGACCCCATGCATCGGCACCGAGCGGCCGCCATTGGCCACCACCGCATAGGCCCGGGCCAGCTCATACAGATAGGTTTCCCGGCCGCCAAGCATCGTGTTGTAGTCGGCATCGAGGGGGGTGCTGATCCCCAGGCGGCGGGCCAGTTTCAGCACCTGGGAGAAGCCCGCCCGCTCAGCCACCCGCAGGGCCACGACATTTTCAGAGCCCGCAAACCCCGCGATCACGCTGGTGCTGCCGCCGCCGTGACGGCAGCCACCGACATAGTCGAGGGGTGCACAGGAGATCGACGCCTGGGGTGAAAGGCCGGCGGTGAGGGCCGCGAGAAACGGAAACAGCTTGAAGGTGGAGCCGGGCTGCCGCAGGGCCTGGACCCGATCGAAGCTTGAGCGGCTGTAATCGCCTCCGCCCACATAGGCCAGGATGTCGCCGGTCTCGGTGTTCACGCTGATCAGGGCCCCCTGGGTGAGCCCTGCCGCCGCCGCCGGACCTTCGAGGAAACGCTTCAGCTGCTCCTGGGCCAGTTGCTGCAGCTTCGGGTTGATCGTGCTGATCACCGCATAGTTCCCGCCAACGTCGGGATCGCTGAGGTTGAGGCCGAAGCGGGTGCCCTCCAGCTCAGCCAGCACGTAGTCACTGAAGAAGGGATAGCTGCTGAAGGTCGACTCGCGGCAGGCGGAGGGATCGATGTTGAGGGGCCGGCGCTGCGCATCAATCAGGCCCTGGTCGGAGAGCCAGCCCTGCTCATGCATCAGCTTGAGCACCAGGTTGCGGCGCTCCAGACCAGCGCCGGGGTCCTTGAGATTGCAGGGGCTGTAGCCGTTGGGGCTGGGCAGCAGACCCACCAGAAAGGCGGACTGGGCCACATCCAGCGCGCTGGCCGACTTGCGGAAATAGAGCTGCGAGGCCTGCTCAAAGCCGTCGGTGCCCAGGCCGAGATGGGCGCGATCGAGATAGAGCTTGAGGATCTGGTTCTTGCTAAATCCCACCTCCAATTGCAGGGCCACCCACAGCTCCCGCAACTTGCGGGTGAGGCTCAGATCGCGGCCCACCTCCGGATAAACCATGCGGGCCACCTGCTGGGTGAGACCACTGCCACCGCCGCTGCCCAGCAGCGCTGAGCGCAGGGTGCCGAACAGATCAATCCCACTGTTCCAGCCAAAGCGGGCCTCCTCGGAGGCCAGAAGGGCCTGCCGCAGATGCAGGGGGTAGGCCTGCAGCGAGGGCAGTGCCGTGGAGGATCCCTCCTTGGCATCAACCTGCTGGCCATCGGCCGCAAAGATCTTCACCGGCCCGGAGATGGAGCGGATCTTTGAGCCGCCACCAACGCTCGCCGCCAGCAGCATGCCGCTCACCAGCAGGGCGGAACCGGCCAGGGCCGTGACCCCCAGCAGATGCACCGCCTGCTCCAGGGGGCTGCGGGGATGGCTGTAGCGCAGCTCCGGGGCCTCTCCCTTGAGGGGGGATCCGAGCTGCACCGCATCGCCATCACGCAGATGGATCCAGCGAATGCGCCGGTCGCGGTGGAACAAACCATTGGAGGAGTTGAAATCCTCCAGGGCGAAGTCGCGATCGCTCGGACGCAACTTCTCGAGGATGGCGTGCACCCGGCTCAGGCCGGGATCGCTGAGGGGGAGTTCACAGGCCGGATCGCGCCCCAGGCGATAGCGGCTGTTCTCCAGCTCCAGCTCTTGGAGCTTCTGGCCCGCGGCCCAGAGTTCAAGCCTGGCCTGGTGGGCCCGCAGATCGGGCATGCACGCACGCATCGCGGCGGGTCGCTCTCGCCAGGGTCCCCTGAACGCTGCGCGTGCGAACCGCCTCCAGACCTCTCGCACGGCCGGCGAGGCGATGGAATCCAGGCGCGAGGAAGGGATCAGGCGACGGATGCAGTCCGGCCATAGGCTAAGTCCAGCGATCCTCCGGTCGATTCGGTGCAGAGCCAGCGGGATCCCTGGGAACCCTTTCGCCTCTGGTTGGCGCTCACGATCGGGCTCTACGCCCTGCGCGCCTTCTTTGCCTACACCTGGGTTGGGGCCATCCCGGGCTGGGTGCTTCTGGTGATGGTGCTGATCGTGCTGGCTCTGGCCAGCAAAGCGGTGCTGTTCCCCGGGCGGGTGATGCCCTACCGAGATGGCGATGGCGGCCTGTGGAACGACCTCAAAGACGACTGGCGGCTGTGGTGGGCGCGGCGACGGGGTGAGCGATGAGTGCTCCTCAGGCCCGTCTGGTGCTGGCGGCGGATCGCCAGAAGGCTGCCCCCCTCGATCCCAAGCAACCCCTGACCATCGGGCAGGCGAGCAACAACCGCCTCTGCCTGGCTCAGCAGACGGGGGTCTCCGAGCACCACGCGGTGGTGCGCTTCTCCAGCAGTCAGGGCTGGCTGGTGTGCGAGTGGAAGAGCCGCGATGGCACCTTCCTCGAGGGTCAGCGCATCCAGAGCTGCCGCCGACTGGGGGATGGCGATGAGATCCGTCTGGGCCTCAAGGGCCCGGTGCTGGTGTTTGAGCTCACCGACACTCCGACACCGGCGGCGCCAGCGAAGCCGGCCCCGTCCCGCCCGAATCAGATTGATGTGAACGGGCAGCCCGTGGCGGTGTCCGAGATCCTCTCGGCCGCGGTGCAGAGCCTGCCCCGCCACCCCCACATCTTCAGCTGGTGGCTGCTGCTCTGCCTGACGGGTCTGTTGCTGCTGCCCTTTCCTCTGCTGTTCTGGCCGCTGGAGATCGGGGCCCTGAGCGCCTGGATCGTGCTGGGGTCGCGCAAGCAGCACAGCCTGATGGTGGTGCTGCGGGATGGACGCGCCCTTCGCCATGGGTTCTCCAACCGGCGCACCGCCCTGGCCCATCGCAATGGCATCCGCAAAGCGATCGGAGCCGGCAGCAGCCATGCCCGCTAGCACCAGCAACGGGCTGATGCCGGTGGGCTCAAGCCTGAGCTTTGCAGGCCTGGAGCAGCCGCTGCAGATCCTGCGCGCCCTCGGAGGCGGAACCCAGGGGCAGGTGTATGCCGTGTCCAGCGGCGCTGAAGAGCTAGCCCTGAAGTGGTACCTGCCCAGCTGCATCGCCCGTGACCCCCGCCTGAAGCAGCGCCTGCAGCAGAGCATTCGCCTGGGGGCCCCCAACGGAGACTTCCTCTGGCCGATGGCCCTGCTGGAACCCAGCGACCAGAGCCGGCCGCTGATCCGCTCCAGCGAGCCTGGCTTTGGCTACCTGATGCCCCTGCGCCCTTCCGGGTATCTGGGGGCCCACCTGCATGCGGGTGGGCGCTTGGAGATCAGCCTGCAGAACGTGCTCAGAGCCTGCTTCCTGTTGGCCGACGCCTTTCATGAACTGCACCTCAAGGGGCTCTGTTACAAGGACATCTCCCTGGGGAATCTGTTCCTGAGGCCCTCGGATGGCTCGATCCTGATCTGCGACAACGACAACGTTGAAGTGGATGGACAGAGCGCCGGCAGCGTGCTCGGCACCCCTGGCTTCATGGCACCGGAAGTGCTGCTGGGGGCCGCCAAGCCCAGCGCCAGCAGCGACCAGTTCAGCCTGGCGGTGCTGCTCTTTCGCCTGCTCACCCGCCACGATCCCTTCCGCGGGCAGATGGAGCTCGCGATTCGCTGCCTGGATGAGCCCGCCCGCCGCCGGCTCTACGGCGAAGAGGCCCTGTTCATCTTTGACCCGAACGATTCCCGCAATCGCCCCGATCCGATCGAACATCCCGCCGCGCTGCTCACCTGGCCGATCTACCCGCCAGCGCTGCAGGCGCTTTTTGTGCAGTGCTTTGGCATCGGCTTGCGGCAGCCCCACCAGAGGCCGCTCACCGGGCAGTGGAAGCAGGTGCTCAGCCGCTGCCTGGATCAGAGGCAACTCTGCGGGCACTGCGGCGAAGAGCTGCTGACCGCTGGCCCCTGCTGGAGCTGCGGCCACAGCCTGACGCCAGTTCTGCAACTGCAGATGCCCCACGGTCGCGTCGCCGCCTGCGCGGGCAATGCCCTGCACCGCCACCACTTCGACCCGCACCTCGGCGAAACTTTGCAGGAGCCGATCGCCACTCTGGTGTCCCATCCCAGCGATGCCTCGATCCTGGGTTTGCGCAACCTCGGCAACAGCCCCTGGCACGGACAGCTGCGCAACGGACAAAACCTCACAGTGGAGCCCGGCAAAACCTGTAATGTCGCGGCCCTGCAGCAGCTCCACACCGAGGCCGGACCGCTCACCACGCTTCGCCCATAAGCCATGCCTTTCCCCAACGTTCGGCTCAGCAACCGACCGCTGCACTTCATCTATCTCTGCGATTGCTCCGGCTCGATGGCCGCCCAGGGCAAGATGCAGGCCCTCAATCAGGCCATCCGGCAGTCGCTGCCGGGCATGGCCGAGGTGGCGGAGCAGAACCCGGAGGCGCGGGTGCTGGTGCGCGCGGTGCGTTTCGCCGATGGAGCCGCGTGGCATCTGGCGGAGCCCACCCCCGTGCAGGAGTTGCAATGGCGGGATCTGGAGGCCGGGGGCATCACCGCCATGGGGGAAGCCCTCTCGCTGGTCGCCGATGCCCTGCAATCGCCTCCGATGGAGGACCGAGCTCTGCCTCCGGTGCTGGTGCTGATCTCCGATGGGCAACCCACCGATGACTTCGATGCCGGCCTATCTCGGCTGATGCGCGAGCCCTGGGCTCAGAAGGCGGTGCGCCTGGCGATCGCCATGGGGCATGACGCGGATCTGGAGGTGCTGCAGCAGTTCATTGGACCCGAACCGGCCCGAGGCGGCAAATCCCCGCGCCGTCCGCTGCAGGCGAGCAATGCCACCACCTTGGCCCAGTACATCCAATGGGCCTCCACGGCCGTGGTGGGCGCCGCCTCGATGCCCGCCAGCCGGGTCGCCCAGAGCGAGGAGAGCGGCAGCAACATCCCCCTGCCCGATCTGCCCCCCACGCTGCTGGACCCCACCGATGACGTGGGCCCCCTGGTGTGGTGATCAAGGCCTGGCAAAGCGGCACCAGCTGCAGTGTCATCGGCGCTGCCCACCGGCGTCAGGGCAAACCCTGCCAGGACGCCTCCCTGAGCTGCCAGCTGGGCTCAGGGCCCCAGCAACTGCAACTGCTGGCGGTCTCCGATGGGCATGGAGGCAGCCGTTACTGGTTGAGCGACATCGGCAGCAACCAGGCCTGCCTGGCCGCCCAAGCGGCGGTGGAGGAAGCCCTGCGAGGACACCCCCTGAGCAACAGGGACCAGTGGCTGCGGCAATTGCAACTGGAACTCCCTGAGGCCATTCAGCAGCGCTGGCTGGAGGCGGTGCAACGGGATTGGCAGCAGAGACCGGAGAGCGCCACCACCCCCTTCTCGAGCGCCGTCTACGGCTGCACGCTGGGATTTGTGCTGCTGGCTCCGCAGTGGTGGGGCTGCAGCGGCATCGGCGATTGGGATCTGGTGGGCATCAGCGCTGCGGGCGAGGCCAACCTGCTCAGCGAGGAAACGCTGCAGGGCAGTCACGGCGAAGCGACCACCAGCCTCTGCCAAGCGGATGTG
>Ga0194133_10005338_pt1 | contig 16414 bp, 6 predicted proteins | sample TA2KigOf40mmetaG_FD_155448 | JGI IMG/M metagenome (GOLD analysis project Ga0194133, IMG submission 155448) | Freshwater microbial communities from Lake Tanganyika, Tanzania - TA2015055 Kigoma Offshore 40m | ecosystem: Environmental > Aquatic > Freshwater > Lake | place: Tanzania: Lake Tanganyika... | reverse complement strand
TTGTCAGTCTCAAAATTCTTCAATTCTATATTTTGTATATTAAGGAAACTGTGGCATTACGATCTGGCGAATGCGAGACTCAATTTGGTGGCAATGATCTGGCCGATGACCAAGATCCTTCCATGAATCCGGACCTTCAAGGAGTTCCAGGCGACGCCAATCTCCTGGGTCCTTTTCAAAGAATTTCAACCCTGGCCCCAGCTGGATTCGTCGGGACAATCCAGCGTCGGCTCTCTACGGCTAACAGTACTTTGTCAGAGGGTAAGTGTCCAAAAGGCTAAAATTTAAAACTCCAAACGTCCACTTTTCAGTCTTTTATTTTACGCTGTAGATTATTCCTTGTAGATTCTTCGAGTTTTTTAAAGTTTTGGTTTTTTTGCTAAAAATGAAACTTTTTTTACAATTATTTTCCTTTTGTTTACCGGGATGAGTTCTTCCCTCTTACCTAAACTGAACTTTAAAATCTTAAAATTAATATTTTTTCCTTATAATAAAAGGTTTGCAAGCCTTTAACCATGGAACTTCTCTTGACAAAACAACGCAAAAGAGAGGGTTCTTTTTTTTAATTAACATTTTTTTCGTCTCAATCTCACACACAAACTAAAAAATGATACTTTTCTCTTCCCATCCAAAAGATAGCTTTTTTTTGAAAAATGTGGGATTTCTTTTGATTTTGAAAGAATGATGAAATATGGCTCGTACATCGGGACCTAAGCTTTTTGGCCTTAATACTTTTAGGATGAGTTATGAGCAGTGCGTTTTTTACAAAAATAAATAAAATGGCAGACAGATAAGGTTTATTATACAAAAGAAGCTATTTTCATTGACATTTTTTAAAACGTGGAAAAAATAAACCCTACTGACATACAATGGTTTGTGGAGAACAAAATATCCTATCTTATTTTGGTTATAAATGGAAAAAGAAAAAAAACCTCTCTTGAATCTAATTTTCGCCTCAGAACTTTTTTTCCATCATGTTGGACATGCATTATCACTAAATGGGTGTCTAATACAAACTTTTCTATGGTAAAAGTTAAGCTAAGTAAGATGTTCACATGGGTCAGAAATACAAAAAACGTTGGAAGAAATGATGAAACAATATTTTCTATCCGTGCTTCCATGTTAGATTTTAAAGACTTTGAATCAGAGATTAACTAACTGGATTATCAAGTTGTTGATTGCTTAACGAGATTTGAAATCTGTCTAATCCTGTCCCAGCTTCAGCAGCAAAGTTTTAAAAGTGACAGTAAAAAAAGCACGCGATTACTATGATGAGAAAAATCTTTCTTTGATTTCTGTTCCTTAAACAAACTGCCTTATTGACTTCACAATTCTCGAATCCTTATGAAATGAGGTTCCATTTGCTGATTCGATTTAGTTTCAGTTCGAAGAAAGAATGTGAAAAAAAAGTTATGGAACTTTTTCACGCTTTCTCCTGCCTTCCCCCTACTTCTGCCTAACTAACCATTAAAAACATAATTTTATGGATCATTAGTTTGAGGATATAAAGTCTGAGTTTCATAATAGAAAAAAGTTTTGGGTTTCTCTTCGATTTGAATCTGATAGAGCTTGCTTTTTGAATCAACTGTGCATCTTTATCAACTTCTGAGGAAGCCTTTTCGATTTTGATTAAGATGAAGCAAGGCTGAGATGGGAAAAATGCAATCCTTGTATTAAGTAGACATTTTCAAGACACATTTCTCTCGATGTTTGATGATGATGGCCATCATCTTATTTATCTAATCTACCAGATCAGAAAATGCTGCTGCTTCCAGATCCAAATGGCAAAGATGAATTTTTATGATGCTTGGTTCTCATCATCCTATTCGGATTGTTTTTATTCCTTTCAAGCAGATGGAGTATAGAGAAAAACTTGATCTGCACAAAAAGTGTAAGAAATCTGCAACTCTGAATTGTATAAACTGATGAGCAGAATCTTTTTGTTTTACCTATCTCAAAAGCTGGAGTGAAAGTTTTTCGAAAATTCGTTGGGAATAGAAGGAAAAAACTTCGAAAGCAGGTTCTGCTTCATATAGACTACCAAAGATACGACATTTTGATAGCTTTTATCTATTAAATTAGAACAGAGAAAAACTGAATGTCTGAAAAGGTTCACTGAATTTCGATGCTTTTTACATGAGTCAGCAAGAAATTGTAAGGAGTGACTCTTTGCTTATAAAGTCTAAATCATTCGGAAAAAAGTTATCAGCTTGTCCATCCATCACGTCAAAGAATCTTGTAATTTTATCGTTTGGTCATCAAAATAGTGAAATCCTTTTCCTGTCCAACAAAAATGTGACCAATGCTGATTTATAACATTAAGACCACTGACCTCAAAAGACAGCAAAAATCAGATCTGAATATCCTTTTCACTTGAATGCCACTTTGCAGTGACAGGATCTTTTTATGTTAGAAAAAACCGATTGAGAATGCATCCAATCCAGCCTTTCTCCATATGAAAAACAGAGACAGTTTCTTGATTCAATCATAAAAACTAATTAAATTGTCACATATTTAGCTCTAGGGATGTGGAAAACTTTTGCTGCTTTGTTTTTTCCTCTAAAAGTTAATTTGCTCATCAAAAGTAAATTTGATTTGTCACAAAATAGCTGGTTTTAATGAAAAAATAATGTCTCTGTCTAGTAAATTTGTTCTCAAAGGAGAAAACAATTTTTGTTTTTGAATAACATTTTTTCTGTCTGTCTGTGTAACAGAAAACCTTTGCTATTTCAAAAAAAAGTCAGAGGATATTGTTAAAACTTTTCTCACTTAGAACTTTACTTCAAAAGACGTGCCCGTTTGGTTGACTTTATTAAATGAACTCTTTGACAAAAATAGATTTTTCTAGAGATCCTAAACCTTGAGGCTAGTTGTGAAGAAACAAAAAAAACAAGATGAAAAAAACTAAAATTTCAACTCAAATATATTTTGCAAAATTTTGTTGTCTCTCTCTTCTCTGAACTAAATCTACAATGAATTTGCTACTGTTTTCTAAAGAATTAAATCTTAACAATAGGATTATTTTTCTCTTCTAAAAAGGAGTTTTCATTTCTGGCTTTTGTTTTTTTGTTTTTGTAAACTGCTTGTCACGTTTCACTTTCTGAGATGTTTTCAACGTTAACCTTGAGAAGTCTCATTGGATACCCCAGAAGGTCACTAAATTTTTCCTCGAGCAGCCAGTCCTTGAGGCATTGAAATTCTCATCTAAAAATAAATTTACTAAAATTGCCAGACACGTTTGAGTTATTTAAAGTCTTTAAAATATTCAAAGCTGTTAGACTTTCTAAAATTGAAAGAGGTCCTTGGGGTCGACAAACTATTAACTCACCAAAATTTGTTGGAAATTTATTCAAGAGAAATTCTTAACATTCGGATTAGTAGTAATTTTTGAAATCTATAAATTGAAGTACAAATATAAGGCTAAGCTCAGCCAGAAGTCATGATCAAATCATATATTTTTTATAATCAAAATTTTTTTTCATTATAAAAATATGGCTTCTTTCCGGAAACTACTTATTTCATGTTTTAAAGCATGGAAACTCGAATGATAGTTGAAACCTTTTCAAAACTGTGCACTTTTTATGATCAAAGGGTGAAGGTATTACACAAATCCAGAAATAATAACATTCATTTATCATTCTCTCACAGAGAATAGGTTTCAGTGATTTTTTTATCAGTTTCCACCATTGAAATCGATAAAGTTTACTTTTTAGATAAGTCACTACTTTTTAACAATAAAACATCATTAATTCCTAATAACTTTTTAGCAATTGATTGATTAAAAGCAGTTGCAAATTTGGTCCATTCCTCACAGACTTTATATACTTCCAATCTACCAAGAGCAAAATGATAGTCTTTGCAAGCAGATCTCATATAAGGTTAAAGTGAAGAGATTAAATTTGGTTTTAAGTGTTGTCTTGCATTGTTTGAACCATACCCTCGACGCATAGAACACCGATCCATAAAAGTGCGCTGATGTAGCTTTTAAGAATTGTGTCTTTGAGTTGTCATGAAATTCAAAGATTTGAACTTGTTTACCTTTTTATCTATTCTAATTATCTAACAGAAGATTCATACCATTACTTTCAAAGAATGCAATTTTAACAAGAGTCACAAATAATGAAAACTAGAAAAAGAATGACATGGTCAAATAAAAATCTTTTTTATCAGAAATCAAATGCAATAAAATTAAATAGATAAAAAGTTGACTTTAAAACCATTCTGATTCTGTCCTTTGATTGTTTATAATAAGACCATGGCACTTTTATTTGTGAAAGCACGTTACCCCACCAATTCTTTGTTTGCTGTCTTCCAACTTTAAGTTTTGAGTTGTCATAACCAAAAAAGAAGGCCAGGATGTCTTGATTTGGTGTGTGCATTAGAAAAAGCTTCTGCTCTCAAGAACTCCGGACTGTTGGCTTGCCATATCTTCATCAGTGTCGATGCCCCAGCAAACATACTCCATAGTCGGGGAGGTGACCTGTTTGTTCTACTTGAGATGAGATTTCTGCTCATTTTTTGTCTGTTGTCCAATAATAACCCTCATGCATCAGTCCCTCAATATTACTTTTACTTTTCTAGATAAGGTTGGTTCTCCTATAAAGTTTCAAAAGTCTGCTTAGATCATTTTTTGATTTCACACCATCATGCTTTTTTATAAACACAACACTTATAACTACTAAAAAATCAATTTCTTGTCCTCATCCGTCCAATCGAGTGCTAAAAATTCCATGGACTTTATTCAGTGAATCTCATCATTAATATATTTGCCTCTGATTATCAAAGCTATTTTTCTGATGAAGCTCTTTAGATTTTTTATCATTCTGTGGTTTTTCTTTGCCACAGCTACCTTTTTTTCATAGCATTTGTATGTAGTCGTTTGGCAATGACACATCATAGATTCATGTCAGAAAAATTTTCTGGAGTTGACGACGACATGGACATCTTCTGCACCAAAGATCAGTCGGTCCTCAACAAAAATAAAACCAACTGAAGAACTTAAACAGAAATGAGAATCACATTGAAGCAAGACTTCTCCATTTTCTTCCCTAGAAACTACCCTATATTATAAGATTTTAAAGAAATTAAGTTAATATCTATAGGCCTTTTTGCTTCAGCATCTTTGCTCCTTTGAGGATTTGATTGCAAAAGCAAAAAGTTTTTAAGAAAGGAATAGTTTTCTCTCTCTAACACTAAACTTTTCACCACGATACGTGAATTTAGTTCAGGACTTTGTACTCGATTTCAGCTTTTAGCTCGTGCCAGACACTTTCATTCTTAAACAACCCATTTGCTTATTCCTCAACATCTTATAAAATCCTTTAAGGGGAGTCATAAAAGCTCCATTTCCCCCGAAATAAGCATAATTCTTTGCTGCCTAAAGAGTATTTATGCATGGAGTCGAAGTTAGTCAGCTTAAATGGCTCTGGTAACACTTTATCGACTTGAGAACTTTACATCCAGATTAAAATTGTCACCTAGAACATCTTAAAACTATTAAATCTATTTAATCCATTCTAATCCACATCCTGATTAATTAAATTACGCTTTTTTTAACATTCATGAAGTTTTTGGGAATTGTAACTGGTTTTACATCCTTGCAACTTAATTAAATGTAACTGGAAATTGTGTGCTGACTATATATTCGTGCCTCTGCGCTGGCAACGGTTGCATACACGCAAGGTCTTCATCTATTTCAACTCGAAAGAAAATGTGATAGTTCAATTAACTAATCACACACAGGAAAGACACACACGTTATACTTGTTCGGAAACATATTCTAAGCCATTTGCCTTTTTTTATTCAGCCAATCTCTGAAGCAAACTAAAAGCTATCAGAGCCTGGTTTGCATTTTTACAGTTGCCAAAAAAAGATTAATTTCTTGGTCATTTGTTTCATCTTTAATCTTCAACTGTTAATGCATTTGTCATCAAAGATGCAGTTTCTCCAGTCTTAAAGAATAGACAAAAAAGATCTGCTCAAAGAAAGGAGAATTTTTCGTAGAGAAAGCTGCCAGAACAAATATATTTTACAAGACGTTTAGAATTACAAGATGATAAAATTGGTGCTGTAATTTTCAAGATTTGAGACTCAGCTTGTCAAAATTACTTTGAATCATTTGAGAATCGTAAATGACACAGCCAGATGTAAATTTTTCATTTATTGGCTGAAAGATATATCGGATATTCAAACCTCACGATGAAATCTTCTTTGTTTCAATAATGAATTGAAAACGTTTGTCATGCAAAAGATTTTCGATAAAAAAATGTAATAAATACATTTTTTAAGTGGAAGTAAAACTTACTTTTCTTCAAGAAACGACCTTTTTAATTTTTTGAGCTAAAATTTTGTAGATATGAGTGACTCCAGCTGCTAGGGAAGAATGAAAGAATTAAGGGGGAAAAAGGCTGGAAAAGAACTTGAAGTTGGCCTTCAAGACTTTTTTTCGAGGCCACGAAATGTTTTTAGATTGTGACTCTTGGATATTCCCTCACGGTCACGAGAAGGCTGAAAAATAAATAATTTAATGGTATCCAATATATCAAAAGAAGTTCATTGAAACATGAAGAGCACTTTTGGTTGTATTTAAATTATAGTATGAAATATAAATAGGCTCCAGATAATTGAAATATTCCTCGGAGACTTTCTTCATACAAAATTCAAAATGAAACAATTAAGGTCATTGAAAAAGGGGAATTTTTTTTGAAAAACTCGTTTCTCTTTTGTTCTTTTCTCTGATCATTAAATATTTCTTGGTTGATCTGAAGATTGCATCTATGGTTGAAATCAAATTAAAATGGCTTAGACTTCAAAAGAATTCACTAAGTGCCATTAAGTCTGATTTTTCAAAGATTAAAAAGGCAAAAAAGCTCACAGAATGAGATTGCAAAAAGGGTCAACTCAGTGTAAATATTGCTGTCATCAGTATTCTGCTCCCTTTATTTTATTATGTCTGCAGATAACAAAAATTTGAATTCAGAACTATTTTCCACAAAAGCCAGTTTTAGTTATATTTCATTCTCACACTTATTTAGTTCATTGTAATATACTTGTCCCAAAGTGAAGCTTTCTGCAGCACCTTCTTTTGATCCCTTTCTTAAAGCGCTTCATTCCCTATAATCCCTTTCAAATAAAAGAGCCCCTGTTCCATCATCAAACTGATCCGTACATTTTCTTTTCTTGATTGGGATGTTCATTTAGTTCATTGCAAAAGTCCCCTGAATGGGATCACCGTGGCACATTGCCATGACATTTGGCTGCATGGGGATCTGAGGGTCCGGGTTTGAATCCCACCACCAACAACCTTTGACTCCAGGTTACCAAAACAATTCACAAAAAAGTAGCCAGGATTAAAGGCCTCTTATATTATTAATTTTGCTTGCCAAACGCTCAAAATGAGAAAATTAATAGACACGTCCCAAAATGATGCTGACTGCAACGCCTTCTTCACATTTAAATAAAAGGGCCTCAGCACCATCAACAAAATGTTCAGTACCTATTCTTTTCTTGATTGGTATGGGTTGTAACTAGGAAACTTTGTTTCCACATCTTCCATGCTTAGAGTTATACTTTTCATCTCTTTTCAGTGGTGTTCATTAGTGAATACCAAGGCTTTATCAATAGTTTATTTTGCTAACAAAAGTATTTTCTGTCTAAAATCATAAATATTTTTATATTATTAAAAACATAAATTGACCTGAAAATATAACTTCAATTTTGTACCAACTGCTTTCGAAGGTCTTTTTGGCATGATTTATGTTCAAGGAAAAGGCAAAAAGTGCCTGACCGAAGTTCAATGCCAATTCCAACAACTCCTTTCACGACAACATGCAAATTCAAGCCAGTGAATTGTCCGCAGTCTGCCTGCTGGTTCTAACTTGGTTTTTGTTTGAAGCTAAAAATTTCTGACAAAAACAAATTTCGTTTCATTTGATTTTTTCTCTGTCTCTCTTTAGCTTTAAAAGCAATGCAAAGAAAACTTGCTTAACTCTGCAGTTTTCAGACTCTGTATTTTGCCCGAATTCATAAAAACTTGGCGACCGCCGACAGGCTTTGTTTGGCACAAAAACAAAATAAATTATATTGGATGATAAAAATCTTTACTAACTTGTTAAACTTCTATAAAATTGCCAGCCATCTATTTAAGTGATATTTTGTCTTCTTTCCTCCATATTTGTTCAATCTGAAAAAAGTATTTTTGTACAGGAAATTACATTTTTTCAAAATTCTGTACGATGCGTGTTTGTTGGAGTAGTCAATGCCACCCTCATTATAAGATTTTGTATCAAATCATGCCTCACGGTCATTCAGTGAATGTAGAGCACAGTAAAGGATCTGATCAATCCAAAAAGATAGAGGCTCTCATGAAGAAATTTAAATTTAAGTTGGCTTTCAAAATTTCATAATTAGCTTTGACACCAAGTGAAGGTTTCCAAGCTTTAGTGGGGTAGCTAAAGTTCAATTGTAAGGCATCTTAACTGGGAAAATGAAAATGAAAGTCTGGAAATTTCACCCTTCCCACCCCCTAAAAGTCAATTGCCTAATAGTCAGAAAAACAGGTGTCTTGAATAGTGAGGGGGGCGGGTCAAAATTTTTTAACCTTTGTTAGGTAAGGTCATTTTTTTATTGCTCCGTCGGGTCAGGTCAGTCAACTCTGGGTCTGCAAAATTTACCCTAAATCCCAAATTTTTCAATTTTTTAACTTTCGGTTCAAAAAGCCTTATTGGGTCATGTCAAAAAATACCTAAGTCAAAGACAGGTTGGCCCCTTATTTACTGCGAGTCATATATTTCAAGTTCCTAGAGAATTCAATCGTATCCCTAATCCCATAACATTTGATTGACTATTATTTCTCACCCTTATTTACTATCTTTTGTTATGTAATCCAAAGTCCAATACTGAGTTTTTCTTATGAAACTTAGTTCTCCAGACGATTCATTCCACTAAACAAGGATATAACCTTAAAAGCAAACAGAACCTGCAGTATCTGGCTTTTTTATGAGATGTATTTTCTCATAAACTCTACTTTCATCAAATAAAACCCTGGTCATTTCTTTATATCTTCATCATCACCTTTCCCTTTTTTCTAACCTGTCTGTGTAGTTTACTAATGAGTCAGATAACAAGATATTTGACAACCTTAGATTCCAAACCATATGATTTTCCCTTTCAATTCTTTCCCAAAATATAATTAAATCTCTTTTGCAGATCACTTTCGAAAAGTTGTGCGGTTTTGTGAAAACAAACTGCATTGGAGTTTATAACTTCATTCTTTTAAATCCAGTTTTGTATGAAAGTTTGAAATGAAGTTTTCACTTCACGTGGGTTCAGAGTGAAAAGTTTTGACGAGTAAGATATAGAATAGAATAGAATAGAATAGAATAGAATAGAATAATTCATATTTCCAATTTCATTATAAAAATGCAATATCAGGAAAATTTACACACTAACCCTAACTAGAAATTTTACACCAAGGAGTCTTTACCCTCAGGCACCCTTCTTTTTTAAGAGGGAAAAAACCTGGATTTTTTGTGCAAATACTAGCTAACATCCTACTCATAATGCTCCACCAGGGGGAAAAACCTCCGATGCCTGAGAGCTGGTTTAGATGTTGACCTTATCGCTAATACATGCTAACTAAAGATGACATTGAAAGTTAAGGTTTATATGAACTGTGACTTGAGTCTTTGTTTAAAGGTTTGTGTGGATAGGGAAATCCAATCAAAGTTCCATTTATCAACGATATGTTTTGCATGATTAAGGGGAGATTTTTTACCAATTCTTGACCTGCTAAGGTCAAACAGGGTTAGGCGGTTGGGATGTCTCTCGTTGGTATATGTTCTGATTAAAAATTCGCAAGCAAGGCGGGTAGGGTTTAATTCTTTTAAGATGTTAAAAATAAAGACAGAACTGCGTTTGAATAGAATGGTCTCGAGGCTTTCTAAATTGGCTTTTGCTAATAGTTGGTTGCTATTTAGGTTAAAGTTAAAATCCCTGAGAATCACTCGAATGAGATGGTAATAGATAGATCGTAATTTGCTTTTCAGAATGTATGAGAGATTACACGACCAGGCTGGGGAGCAGTATGTTAATTTGCTAATGATGTGAGACCTAAACACCCTGAACGTATCCTCGGTCGAGAGATTTTGTCTTAGATATCTCAGTGCAAATAGCTGAGACCTGCAACTTTTTATTACTTTCTGGACATGTTGTTCCCATGTAAGCTTGTTGTCCAATAAAACACCAAGTACTTTCATTGTTTCTTTGGCTTCAATTTTTACATCCCCCACTGTGATGCTCTTAATTTCTGATCCAAACACTATTAGTTCAGTTTTAGACAGGTTGCAGATCATTCCAATACTATCCAGCCATGTAAAATGAGATCTTACTGTGATTTTTAAGAGATCTTCTAACTTATCCCCATCATCACAGGATGCGATAACATAAGCATCATCTGCATATACAATTAGTTTACAAGGAGATACGATATCTTCAAGGGCACTGGTGTAGATGTTATAAAGAATGGGACCTAAGATGCTGCCTTGAATACAACCTGCCTTAATTTCCCTTACACATGAGATGGATTCATTAATCTGTACATAGCCTAATCTTGATGATAAATAAGAGTAAATGATCTTGCTTAAATAATCTGGAAAGCCCTTGACCCTCAGAATTTCTATCAACTTTTCTTTTTGAAGCAAATCGAAGGCAGCTGTGAGGTCCACAGAGTATACACCCACTGCATTTTTTACATCTAGCTCACCTGAAATAAAATCAACTAGTTCAACTACAGCCGAAGTTGTGCTATGACTCTTTCTAAATCCATGTTGAGATGAGCCATGGATCAGATCTTGGTCTAGTCTTTCAATCCTTCCCGATAAACATAGCTCAAACATTTTTGCCAATGATAATAGATTAGATACCGGTCGAAAGTTGGAAACCTCGACCTTTGAGCCCTTTTTATGAACTGGAGTTATTTTGGCTATTTTCCAGAGGGATGGTATTTGATTTGACTGAACTATTTTGTTGAAAAAATTGACTAGATAGGGGGTTAAGATAGATTTAAACTTTTTGATAAAGAAGCCACTCAATCCATCCATACCAGAACTTCTTTTGTTTGAAAGTTTATCAAAGCTCTTAAAAAGTTCGACGTTACTAAAAGGCTCAAAGTCTCCTGCGGGTTGATATTCATTATTATCTGGGATGTAATTACCTAATAGATTATTAACTTTGTTAGTAAAAAACTCTACAAACTGGTTCGAGATTTTATCCTGGTTAGTTTCTTCATGCCCATTAATCATTAACTTGTCGATTTCTGTACTTATCGATCCTTGGAGTTTATTAATCTCGTGCCAAAATTCCTTTGACCCCTTTGAAAGATTATTTTTAATTAACCTGTTTCTTGTCAGCCTCACTTCTTTTTTTAATGTTCTGCATGCTCTTACATAATTGACATAATTAGTAGCTGATTTTTCTGCTAGCCATTTTTTTCTTAGTTTATTCCTCCAATTCTTTAACTTCACGATCTTAATTGAAGTAACCTCATTTGAACTGCGTAATAACAATCTTCTGTGCTTTACAAACTTGTTGAGAGTTTTCAGCAGACATGCTCAAATCCTATAATCAATTTCATTGATGTTTGATAAGGACATTGTGAGCGATGTGGACAACTGAGAGCTCAAGAATCTGCATGCATCATTAAGATCAAAATTCCAATTTCTAACTGTGATGTACTTTTTGATTCTAAGAATGGGGAAACTTGTAAACACTTCTAGTTTGATAACATAGTGATCACTAAGGTGAGTTATTTCCTTATTTAAAGAGAATTTGTTGTTGTTAGTAAGCATAAAGTCGATAGTCGATTCTTGCAGTTGATCCGCAACCCATCTAGAACGGCTCACCCCTACGTCAACAATGTTCAGGCCTTTTGAATCTGACCAATCTCTTAACTCGGGTAAAAAACGGGAATTATTTCTAGATATATCGACGTTAAAATCCCCAACAATAATGGTGTTACTCTTAAAATTCAACTCCCCTAGACTATTAAGGAAACGTTCAAAGTTCGACCTCTCACTTTCATTTTCAAAGCACTTAAATGGCCTATATATTCCAACTAAAAATGTGTTATTGTAGTTCAATGCTATTATGTTGTCAAAATCAGAGCCAATCTCAAACTCGCGAATCTCAGTTCTTTTAAAACAGATAATTCTTGACTTTTTTCGGGAAACAATTGTTTTTGCAAAGACCAAGTCATAACCGTTAATCGAGAGACACCCCAAGTTTAAATCAGACCTGAACTCCGCCTCTGCAATGAATAGGGCATCCAATCCATTTTCCACTATCAAAGACTTCACGAAATCAAATTTTCTTAACAACCCAGAGCCACAGTTCCAAAAATACACTTTTAGAGACATGATCTAAAAATAAAATGAAAAAATAAATGATGTTCAATCTTAAATTTCTTTCAAAGACTAGTACGGCAAATGGTATAAAAAATTTGATTAGTGATAAAACTCAAATAAAATTGCTAAGCTTCTTTCTAAAATCTTGTTCAAAAGCTCATTAAATTGAATTAAATCTCAAAGGAAAAGTTCTTTCAAAAATAAAAATAACTTGCACGGCAACGTAAGTAAAATTAAAAGGATGAAAGTATAAAGCTAATGCTTAAAAATTAAGTTGCCAAGTAATTAATTTTTCTAAAAATATGAAATAAAAAATAAAAATAAAGGTGACCAATATCAATTCCAGTGTGCAAAAACAATCCACCAATCCTGATTCTTCTTTCAAACGTCTGAGTTCACTGACTCGTCATTCAAGGAATGAATCTGGAGCTTTTCAGCCCAAGATCCAATCTGATCCAGGTTCAACACATTTTCTTCAACCAGCAGGCGTACGTATCTCGACCATTCAACATTCTCGCTCGGGCACTTCTTCCTCAGGTGACCAGGGTTCCAGCATTTTGAACACTGGAGCGGTTAACCATGGTATCTGATGTTTAGCTTTACCCCATAGGCAGGCAGGAAGCTAGGCATGTGTTTGCGAAGCTTTACTACGCAGGAGACATCATCTGTTTTGACACCAGGCTCTTCTTTGGATTCCACATGAATTGCCTTTTCTGTTATCACGCCAAATCGACTCATAATATCATCAACTTTATCTAGCGTGATGTTGAATCTTGTATTTTTGATGGTGATAGGGAAATCTTCACCCAGATTCGGTGGCGCTTCTCTTGGAGTCACCAATTTTAAGGTATACTCGTCTTCATCTAATTTCAACTTGAATTCAGGTTTCAACTCATCAAGAAACATGGCATCATTGAGTTGAAATTTCATCATGAAAGGTCTATCTTGACTTTGAATGAGTGCAATCCCATAGAGTAGGGAATTGTTAACACCCAGGTCTAATGAATTCCATACTACCTTACAGTCAGAAAGACTGAGGGCTCCAACAAAATCTTCATTGTTCTTTGCAACAACTCTGATGCAGAAGTGATCGTAGGCCTGTGTAGAATTGTTCATTGTTGACTGTTGAGATTCAAAGGACTGAAAGAGATCTTCTGAAATTGCTTCTTCCACTTCAATTTTTGGTTTGGATTTGATTAGATTTTCACAGGGCGAGCTGGCTTGTCTTTTGGTCTTTTTGTTTTTTGCCATAATTGAACGACTTGTTTTTTGTTGATGTTTAGAGCGCTCCCTCGCTGGTTCCCTTAACCGGGCAGCCAACGTGTATGCGCAAGAACAGTTGAGCGATGCATTCGCGCGCCGGTTTCTCTTAACCGAGCTGCCGACGTGCGCATACAGATGTTTCACGATGCTCAGGGCGGAAACAAAGTCGTTTTTCGAGCAATGCATTTGCACGCTGGTTTCTCTTAACCGAGCGGCCGACGTGCGCAAGCAGATGTTTCACGATGCTCAGGGCAGCAGAGTAGCCGTACCGAACCACTCAAAAAAAGGCGAAAAGTTCAAACCTTTAGTTTAGCGAATCATCAAATGATTTAAGTCACGATCCACTATCATGAGCTCGGGACACTACGAGGTAGTCGATCCACGACCCCATCCAAAAAATCTCAACTTTCTGAATCAAATTTTGACCAAAATTGGCGTTCCTACCTTCATCTGGAACTGACTGAAGATGGACTGAGCTTTCACCAATATTTTGAGACTGTTTTTACAATTTTTGGATGGCTAGAACACAAGTTTGAGCAACTTTCTTGTGGACCTCATTTTCTCGCGTCCTTTCGCTTCAGCTGCACACACGAAATTTATATGTTGAATGTGAAAACAACCGAAGCTGCTAGTTTGACAACAGAATAATTGCTTTGATGGACTTACGAAGGAAGAAATTAACCTTCAATAAAAAATGTCCTCAATCAATCAATATTTTTGACATTATCGTAATACACCCTCATTTTACATGTTAGTTATTTTGTTATAATTGGATATTTTAAAAACTCTCATTAAAATTTACCTTACAATTAGTTAGGTTATGTAAAAAAGGGGCCAAGTGGTTCAAGGCACTTGACTGATAACTAAGATCTAAAGTTGTTAGTTCATTCACATTTAGGTTAGCAATTTTAAAGCCTAGATTGCAATTAAATCAACCAGGCACCTTCAGTCAGGTGAATTTAATAACCTGCATTGACCTTATAGCCTAAGGCAGAACTCTTATAAAGGTGTCAATCGATCATGGGGTTGCAGTAGCTCATGGTTATAACAACTGGCTGAGGACTGGGAGACTGGGGCTCAATCCACGGTTAGAGCAGATTTTTTACCCCAGGATTTGTTGAAAATAATCTCCTAACATGGTGGTTACCTTAGATGGGATTTATGGTTAAGCAGATCACACGAACAAAAAACCTGATTTAATTGTTGAAAAGCAAAAAATAATTGCATCAGAAAAGGCCATTCCCAAAATTTAACCAGGGATAGTTCAGGTGACTGAAAGACACAATAATAGTCAGTTGAACCAAAGTGACAATGGAAAATATTTATCCTTGATTTCTTGTAATTCATCCTCAGCTTTGAAAAAATACAGCAATTTATAAATAGTTTTAAGATGAAGTTGTAAACCAAAGTACGCAAAATCCATCTCCACGGTATGACCATTAAAACAGACACTTTGGTATAGATTTTTATTTTTTTTTGCTTTAAAGTGTCTCGGGAAACTCACTTTTTCTGACTGGGGGTAAAAAAAATTAATCATCTTTTTGCAACCCGAGGTCAAAGGTTGCTTGAATGTCATCCTGCCATCTTCTTGTGACTACGTTGCTTGCCTTATTTTCAACGTAGACCACTCATTGGTTTCATCAAAGCATGTCACTGTGACCTAGTTCTTTTGAAATGAGAACAACCTTGAATGAAAAAAGAAATCTTTTTTTCTCATTTGCACCATATGGCACAAGGCCATCCCTTAGGGACCACATGACCGCCTGACAGACAGGCAGTTGTGTTCTTTTCCAACACAGCTATGCATTTCCATCTTAACTTTGAGCACAAACTTTGTTTTATATGAACCACGTATTGTATGTCAGAGAAACTTTTTTTTCCACGACTAAGCAAACCATTTTTCATGAATGATCAACTAAAGTAGCTGAAAAGAAAAGTCTTCATTTATCTTTCATTGCAATTTCTCCTGTCCAATGGGAATAGTCAACAAACATATGTTGAAATGTCAAGAAAAAATTTACCACCTTCATAATTTCTTACAAATTTTATTTCACAGTTAGAATTGATAGCATCATAAAAAATTACTTTATAATGTAAAGTTGGATTGAATGTGGCTTTTTATATACAAACACGTAAAAGCTGAGTAATATTAGGTAGTTTAAAAAGCTATTCTATAGGTAAACACAAATCCCAGGGTGACCAGAAGTATTTATTGGGATTAGAGTGAGATTGTCTTTGTTTCAAAGGTAAGTTTGCTGGTCACCCTGGACTGTAAAGTAAAGTTCACTCACAACCCACTTATGTGTAGTATAAATCTCAAAAGTCACGAACGTTGCTGGTATTTTGGGCAGGCTTTAAACTGAGTGTGACTTTACAGACGCCAGTAATGTCTACATGATGTCGGAGGTTTTCCCACCGCTTGGAGCCACCGGTGTTATGGGCGTATGGACACTGGGACTCGGATTACTTGGAGACAGTGAGTGTTGAAATGATACAAAAAAAAACCAAGAACAATAAAGAGCAGATAGAAAAGCAAAGTGAATATTGAAAAAGAATATGCTGTACGACACAATCATCAGATAATCATTTTAGAGCACAGAACAGCAGCAAAGAACATGCATGGTTTGAAAAAATCAAGATGACAAATTCAATTTCATGCAAAAAAAATTCCCCTAGAATTATTCGCACGTTTTTATATGCAAGCAAAAATATGTATGAATATAGAATCAGATGACCCAAAGTGCCGGTGA
>Ga0194133_10005336_pt1 | contig 16415 bp, 20 predicted proteins | sample TA2KigOf40mmetaG_FD_155448 | JGI IMG/M metagenome (GOLD analysis project Ga0194133, IMG submission 155448) | Freshwater microbial communities from Lake Tanganyika, Tanzania - TA2015055 Kigoma Offshore 40m | ecosystem: Environmental > Aquatic > Freshwater > Lake | place: Tanzania: Lake... | reverse complement strand
TCGTGGCCATGGTGTGCAACCGGCCGTTGTGGTGGTGGAGCGTGGCCCTGGCCGGGGGCGCGTTGGCCGGTGCGGCCCTGCCGCCCCTGGGCTGCCCGCCCCTGCTGTGGCTGGCCCTGGTGCCGCTCTGGGGGCTGGGGCCGGCGGCGGCCTGCCTGTGGGCGGCCCTGGCGGTGCTGGTGAGCCACCGCTGGTTGCTGTGGTTGCACCCGCTCGATTGGGTGGGGGTGCCCCTGCCCCTGAGCCTGCCGCTGTGCGTGCTGCTCTGGGCCGGCTGTGGCCTGCTGGGGGCAGCCCTGGTGGGGGGCTGGCGCTGGTTGGTGCAGCGGTTGGGGCCGGAGCGCTGGGGCACCGCCCTGCTGGCGGCCGCCCTCTGGGGGTTGGCGGAGGTGGCGCTGGCCCGAGGCCCCCTCTTCTGGATTGGCCTGGGGGCGGCGGCCCTGCCGGGGGACCGTGCCCTGGCGGCCTGGGGAGCCTGGGTGGGGGCGGGTGGCCTGGCGGCCCTGCAGCTGCTGTTGGGTTGGGGCCTGTGGCGGCTGTGGGCGTTGGCCCGTGGCCGCCGGCGCCTGCTCTGGCGCGCGGGCTTGCTTTGGCTGGCGGTGGTGTTGGCGGTGCAGGGGCTGGGCTGGTGGCGCCTGGGTCAGGCGCAGCGTCCCGGCGCGGCCCTCGACGACCTGGCCCTGCTGGTGCTGCAGCCTGCCATTCCCACCCGGCGCAAGTTCGACTGGGATCAGCAGCAGGCGTTGCTCAGCCGTCTGGAGGGTGCCCTGGGTCAGGCGCAGCAGCTGCCGGTGCAGGCGGTCGTGCTGCCGGAGGGGGCCCTGCCCCTGGGCCAGGAGCTGCCCCAGCCCGCTGCTGTGCAGGTGCTCAGCGGTGGCTTCCGGCTGGTGGGGGAGCGGTTGCGCAGCGCTTTGCTGGTGTTTAACCCTGGAGACCAGGCGGCCTCAGCGGCCCTCGACAAGCACCGGCTGGTGCCCCTGGGGGAGTGGATTCCTGGGGGTGAGCTGTTCGCCTGGGCGGGTCTCTCGGCGGTGGGGGGCGTGAGCCCTGGTGCCCCCTCGCGGCTGCTGCCCCGGCCCCAGGGGGGTATTGGCGTGGTGATCTGTTACGAGCTGGCGGATGGCACCGCGGTGGCGGCCGCCACCCGGGATGGCGCCGGCTGGCTGCTGGCCAGCGCCAACCTGGATCCCTATCCCCTGCTGTTGCAGCGGCAGTTCATGGCCCTGGCGCAGCTGCGGGCCCTGGAGGCCGACCGTTGGCTGGTGAGTGCGGCCAACACTGGCCCCAGCCTGGTAGTTGATCCCGCCGGGGTGGTGCGTCAGCAGCTGCCCCCCTTTGTGCCCGGCCGCCTGGTGGCGCAGCTGCAGGTGCGCCAGGGCCTCACCGGTTATGCCCGCTGGGGGGAGCTGCCCCTGCTGCTGCTGCTGGCGGCCGGCGCCGCACTCCTGTGGCGCGAGTCCAGGGTGCGACAATCTTGAGACTTTCTTCGGATTCTCCTTGGGTTGGCGGCGCTGGGGTGGATCGCTGGTCATGGCCCTGGCGGCCTGCCTGATGCCCGCGGCGCTCAGGGCGGCTCCTGCGGCGGAACCGCTGCCGGAGGCGGAGGTGTTGGAGCGCCTGCGTGGCCTCGGCGTCCAGGTGGACATCCGTGCCCAGTGTGGTGCCCAGGGGCAATTGGCGATCTACAACATGGGGGCCAACTGGCTGTGCCTGAACCAGGGCCTCAGTGATCGCCCTGCGGAGCGCAGCCGGGTGCTGCATCACGAGTTGGTGCATGTGGTGCAGGACTGCCTCGATGGCCTGGAGACCCCCACCTCCTCCACCCTGGCGGAGGGATTCCGGCGTGATGGCCGCCTCAGCGGCGCGCAGATCAACGGCTTTTTCCTGCGCTATCTGCAGCGGCAGAACAACCTGCAGCATGTGGTGGCCTCCACCGCCCTGCTCCCCCAGGAGAGCCGCCAGCGGGAAATCGAGGCCTATGCCCTCCAAAGCGATCCCGCCCTGGTGCAACGGCTGCTGCTGCTGAGCTGCCGGCCATGAAAAAGCGCCCCGGTGGGGCGCTGGGTGCTGTGGGCCTTGATCAGAAGATCGGAGCCCAGCTCTTGCTCACGCTGGCGAGTTGGGCCTGATGGAGGCGCTGGGCCTTCAGGATCTGCGCGCGGATGAGGGCGAGGGTGTTCATGGCATGTGCCTGGTGCCGGCAGCCCCGTTCCCTGCTGCCTTGGCCTGCGTCCCACGGGGGGATGAACGTGCCAAAACCGTAGCAACGGCTACCAGCTTTTGGGTGTACACGGTGCACCGAAACCGTGTTTGCAGGGCGACAGGGTCCTGTATTCCAATAAAAAACCCGGCGCGGAGGCCGGGCTTGGGCGGATCTCGGATGGAGCCAAGGAGACTCGAACTCCTGACCCCCTGCATGCCATGCAGTGCAATCTGTGCCTCAGATCAACTGCGGCGCATGCAATTTTTGTTTTTGTTGCACTTTGTTTTGCGCCAAACCGTGCGCCAATCGCTCACAGGATGCTGTGGCGTAATGCCTACCGCGCTACTGGCGGCGACGTGGCTGGTCTGCTGGCGTCTAGCGATGCTGGCCGCAAATTGGCTGGCCTCAGCCGTGTGCTAACTCCTGCCCTGGAAGAGACGACAGCTGCCTGATCTAAGAAAAATGTCGCCGCCGAAACAGGCACTTTTCGGCGGCGACACTTCAACACTGCTACCAGCTGCATTGGTGCATTGGCTACCAATATGCACTGGCAAACGGTGCTGATGTCTCGGTTGTAGAAGCAATAAGTGCGTACATTTGCCTGTCTGCCTAGTTGCCACACTTTTTACATATAGTCCCCCTGAACATGCTTCTCTGGCACTTCATGTAGTTATTGCCATCGGCGTATTTTTGGCACGGCGTGCATGTGCCTTTTTTGGGGGCCCGTCTGGCTCTCTTCACCGAGCCGACGGTGCCGCTGATCTGATCAACTTCCTGTGCTCATCGGCTTCTGCTGCATAACCTAGATACCTTCTTTCCTTTTTCCCCCTTCAGCGCCGATCTCTATGGGCTTAGCCGATCTGGCTGGTTCTTCAGACCCACCCTTTTTTGCTAGCCATTCTCGACCTTGCCACCTCTATCCAAGTTCTGATGATCCGTGTGCCAAAGGCCACTCAGGCCGTAGGCTAAGATCAGCATATCGGGCGACAACCAAGCCAATAACACCATCGGTGAAGCCACCAGTCGGGCTAGTGAATCGTGTCGAATGGCCTTCAACCTAGCCAGCGCATTGCCCAACTTCTTTCTGTGGTCATCTGAACGTTCGGCGATGATTTTTCTTCTCAGCTGTGCATAGCTGTGACCGTTGCAAAGGTAAACTAATCCGTATATTAGTACTGTACAAATCCCGAAAAGGATATTGAAGGTGATGACCTCGACTGACTCGATATTCTTGGCGCTGTTGTTTAGCTGCTGGATGTTGAAACTTTGCTGGACTTGCCAGACTAGGTATACGAGCGGGGGCATGAGAGTTGCAAGAAACATCGAAAGCAGCATCGCCAAATTTTCATAGCTGCTGACGTTACAATACTGTTCGATGATTAAAAGAATCCCTCTCTTTTTGCCCCATATATCAAAGAGTATCAGGAATACGCCGAGGTAGCCTGTTATTAAACGCACTATTCCCGTTGCCAATGACCTGAAGCCAATTTCGTCATGGTTGAATTCATTTACCAATTCCATTACTAATGAGGGTAGCTCGATGACAAGCAGAGTCAGCACAATTGCATAGGTTCCGTCGATTAGGGGACCCCATAATGAGGTATCAATGCCGCGAAAAGGACGCATTTAGTTGACCTTTCTACCTATGCATTGTAGCCCGTATGCTTCTCAGAACAAGTGCTGTGCGATAAAAGCATAGCTCTGCTTTCAAAGTCTCCAACTGGATCAATCTATTACTCGTACATGCTTTTCGACAGGCTTCCGGATCTTATGAGTGAGTTGGCAGGACGACGACCTCCAGAGATTGATTCATCTGCAGGAGGTCGCCAAGAAGGTGCTGGTGACGGTCAAGCGGCATGCAGGAAACGAGGGAATCCACCTTTGATTCCACCGATACCGAGTGCGCTGCTGAGCGTTGAGGACCTGGAGGCACTGGAAGCGCAGGGGATTCCGCAGATCTTGTCAGGTGATGCGGGATCTGTATCAGACTTCTTAGTACATCGTGGACCATGTCACAACCCAATTGACGTGTTAAAAGCATTGGTACGACAGCAATTGCTGACAACCACGTGATTGCATCTTTGGTTCAATCTTGGAGACACATCTTGTTGACCGTCCCCGGTTGTCTGGTCCTGACCGCCGCTCTAACTGGAGTTGGGTCAGCTCCTGAGAACCACCGTTGCGCGCTCACCGGATTGACCAGATAGCGCTTCTGGGTCGACGCCACTGGAGCTTCGGTCCAGGAAATCAACGCCTTCGCGGAGGACACCCCCGCCGATCTGTGCTATCAACCAGTCATGGCCACAACAAAGGTACCGAGTCGCCTCCTGGATGGGATATATCGATCGGGCAGCTTCTGACCTAACAGGCGCGTCACGTCGGCCTGCAAGCGCTCAAGTCGCAGAAAGATATCGTGTAGCTGCTTGGCATTCATTGCCGAATAGTCCATCAAAATCATTAGGGAAACTCGGGAAAACCGGTCAGAGGCCCTGGCGCCCCCCTTGCTGCCACTGGGATAACTGTGCCCAGACGGGTCGCGCAGTGGGGGTTTCCAGAGTTTCCTTAGTGGTGCTCGCATCATGAGAAGCGCTGTTCCGGAAGAGTGCGATCTAAAAGATTAACCTCTTGACGAGGATCCTTAGGCGAGAATCTAGGCAATATCTGTTTTAAGAATTTCTTGCATGGAGCGTTCTGCGAAAGCAGCCGTTGTAAGTGCAGGATTGCAAGCCGCAGTCCCGAGAGGGATAAAGGCGGCATCCGTTACATAAAGCCCTTTATAACCCTTCACTCGACCATATAAATCAGAAGCGTATCCCATGGCTACGCCTCCACAGGGGTGGGCCGTTGCATCTCCCCCCCCAACTTGAATGGATTTAATGGCCATCTTTGCACGTTCTGGATCTTTAATTGAGCCCGCAAACTTTTCAAGCGTCAACCTCATGCGCTCTCGAGTTCTCTCTGTCTCTTTGTTGGCCCAATGAAGAGTCACTTTGTCCGTCGACGTGTCATAGTCAAAGTATCCTTTCTCAGTTGGTATAGACATTCCAAGATATTGAATCGCATCTTCGGGGAGTGTGTGATCAGGGTAGGCGATGCAAGTCTGCGGTCCCATGGGATTATTTTTCCAATCGGTAGCTACTAGATGTGCTGGTCCTCCTTCATGAGCGCCAGCAGGAGCTCCGACTGAGAAATGACCAAAGGTATCCCCGTTGTTACCCCACATCTGACCAATTGAAGCATCAAGATTGGGCAAACCACCTGTGTGCTTCGCCCTTACAAGGAGTTTGGTAGTACCCATTGATCCAGCGCCCATAAACAAAAAGTCTGCAATATACTTTTCCCTAGATAGCTCATCTCCGTGCTCATTAATTCGTGCACATGTGACTGAATACTTTCCATCTTGCTCTGCGATGTCCAGGACATTGCTGAGAGGCTGAACAGTGACAAAACCTGATTCTTCAGCATACTTTAAGTAGTTCTTGTCAAGACTATTCTTATACCCACTATTAGCGCCATACCAAATGTCTCCCTCAATGGCAGATGGCCGCCGCCGCCCGTAGATCTCATCCCTGACAATATTCCAATCGGTCGCGGCATTGATGCGATGAATAGGAACTCCACCTGAAACAGCAAGTTGACGCATCAGTCGCGCCCCTTGATAGTATGTGCTGTCTAGAACATCATCCGGAATTGGACCAGCCCCCATCATACGGATAACTTCTGGATAAAACTCGGAATTCATTTCCTTATAAATGATCTCACGCGGGAAACAAGCGTAAAAGTTTTCCTCACTCGGCTGAACCAAGCATGTGTTGTACACTAATGATCCACCTCCAACTCCGGCAGGAGCGAGCACATACATTCCGTCTTCGTGGAGGTGCTCAACCAGGCCAACATAGCGATCCAGAGGCTCGGTAGGACGTTCGCCTATTGGAGGGATTGCATAAGTAAACAGGTCTGTTCTGTTTAGCCAGTTTGCTCGGCCATCAAGATCGCGAGTGGTAGCAAAGACATCGTTGTCATTAGAAGTTACCCATCGTCTACCTCGTTCTAAGACAACAGTCTCAATTCCTCTCTGGCTGAGCCGATAGGCAGCAATCGCCCCACCAAATCCGCTGCCTATGACAAGTGCACGACAGCGGCTGGAACGGATCTTTTGCTGTTGAGCTGGGTAACTTGATTCTACAGTTTTACGGGCAAAAATTGCAGCAAATGAAGGCATTGTAGGTGGCTAAGATGTGTTAAGAAAAAGTGTGATGGAGTTCTTGCCGAAGCTCGCGAAAAGGGGGATGCGGCCAACAAACTCCGCAGCAATTCATCACTTAAAACTAGATTTCGATTAGCTTTAGAAGCTCATCTGATGCATAAACATCGCGCATAAAGGTGAGCTGCTCACTTTTATAGTAACAGCCACCACGATGGCCGCGGCGTACCCAACATACGCTACCCTTTGCGACTTGCTCATGGGTATCATCGTCTAGGCAGATCCATTCGAAGTGAGTAAACTCTCCCCAAAACTGAACGATCGGCCAGACCATTGTAACGTGGGGTTGGGCAATGATTGCCCACCAATGTTTTTCTCTTTTCTGCTGCTCAGTGGTTCCATAGAACGGTCCATCTTGACAGTGATAAACAAGATCAGAGCGATACTCCATTGTTAGTAGGTCGCCACGTCCCTGACGGAGCGCTTCGCAATGTGTAGGCCAAAACTCTTTATTTTCAGCTTCGACTTGCTCATGTGTATAGTCAGGCCCAATGGATGGAAGAGTCGCCTCTTGCATCCGCCCAATCTCTTCAGAACGTTGAAGCAGCTTCGCCTTCATTTCTTCACTCACTAGCCCAATCCTAGAGTAATCAGCAGCTAGGCCTTCGTAGTAATTGCGACGTGCCATGGAATCACGAGAAGTACAAGAAGAAGGAATCAAAAGCAATCACAAAGTAGCTTGCCTTTAACAGCCTACATCATAGATCCCTGAGTCCATCGGTCAACTAGTCTGGCAAAAAGTCAGTAATTGCGAATTAATCGTTGCCGTTACAGCCCCCCAACATTCGTTGTGACGAGTGTGCTCTTCCCCTCTGTTAGAGGTAATTGCACAATGCTGCTCGTGCTGTGCCAGAGCTGCGTATCTTTGTGACCTCCTACTGAGATCCTAAGGTATTTTGTTTGGTAAGTGACTGTGTTTGGGCCATGGGCGAAACCGCAGCCTATGGCAATCTTTGTCTGCTCATGCTCTTTTTTAGCGGCCTCTTGCTTTGGAATTGAACTATCATTATTTGGCATACAAGCTGATCACATGCATGCATTGTTTACGCAGAGTACACGGCTTGACACTAGTTTATGTCCAGAGCCGGATGAGCACAGCCCCAGGTAATGCCTACACTGACCGCGCCCTCCCATTAACGGCAAAGACAATGTGAAAAGATTGCCCTTTCCGCGAGCAGGACTATAATCACAATGCCTGACCCTCATTGAACGGTCAGACTTGTTTGTTCTGATACTTATCTGATAATGTATCTACACGCTCACGGACAATCCAAAGGAAAAATTGGCGTCTTTATTGAAGACCACTTTGACATGACTGAATATCGGTTGTTTAATAAGACGATCCCTGCAAGCGGCTACGATCTTGAATACATCACAAATTTATGGGGTAACCCTACGCTGCAATTCGGCTCTAACCCAGATAATGGATGGGTAGAGGAGTATCTTATAGTTGACAAGGACGTCAGTAATGTCAATCCGCAAGAGTACAAAGGATTCCTTTTGATTGGAGCCTACGCAACAGATCGACTTCGCTATACAGTGAAGCCAGCCAAGGACAAGCCTAATGATGCGCCTGCAGTCGAGCTCCTCCGACAGATTGTGAATACACCAGGGGTTAAGATTGGTACAATCTGCCACTCTCTCTGGCTTCTTTGTGCGGACAAATCACTGTTAGAGGGTCGGAAAGTTACTTGTGCTCATAATATTATTTGTGACGTCGAAAATGCCGGTGGCGACGTTCAGTATGGAGACGACGGCACCGTAGATAGTGTCATTGATGGTGATCTAGTCTCCGCAAAGCATCCGGCATTCACTGCTGAGCTCATCGATATTTTCCTGGGCGAGATTGAACGCTCACTCTAGAAGGGCCGGTACGTAGCCCTTTGCGATCTCTAGGTTGGTGTTGGCAAATACTATAAAGCTCGTCTCCTATTGATTTCCAGATTCCAGTTTAGTTATGTTGTCCTGTCATTTTGTGTAAGCTTTATTCAGCACAAATACGAGAGTAGATCCACTTCGGGCCACTTCTTGCCTTATTTCTGTGTGAATAAGGACTGAGTCTTGATTTTTTACCATAAATATGAGCCTGAGGCCGCAAATCGGGCTCCTCATTCACTTTGCATTGATGCATCACCAGCAAGTCCCGTGATTGGGTTCTTATTAGTCGATTATAGACTCATGATATCTACAAGATCTGCTTGCTTCCTCTCAGGAAAGTTATCGCCTGTGCTTTTGACAATTCGGGGGCTAACGGAGACCTGATTACTCATAAGCCTTTGCGACCATGAGCTCCTTCCGATGCAAGGCATACAGCAGCAGATCGCATTGGTTATTCGTTCACTCACTGCCGCTAGCGAGAAGCGCCGGTTGAAGCGGAATCAGTTGCCGTTGAGGTAGCGCCTGGTGTACTTGTCAAAGTTGAAGGCATGGAAGGTGGCGTTGAAGCTGGTCTTGAGGTTGCCCAGCAGCGTGCTGATCCAGCGAAACTGCGGCAGCTCGCTGAGGTGCTTCCCACCGCTGACGATGGCTGCATGGCTGCAGCCTGTAACATAGATCCCACAAACTGAACCAGTCCATTTGAGAGCTTCCCAAACGACCAGACTTGGACAGGAGAAGCCCCATGAAGGCAAGCGCCACACTCCCGAGCAGATCATCCGCAAGCTGCGCACGGCTGAGCAGCTCCTCATCAAGGCCAGACCGTGGCCGATTTCTGCCGTGCTCTGGAAGCGTCAGCCCCGACCTGCCACCGATAGCAGCAGCTGTGCGGTTGGATGAAAGCCACAGAGGCCAAACTTCTTAAGGAGCTGGAGCAGGAAAATGCCCGGCTCAAGCTTCTTCTGGCTTACGCCTCAGGCTCTGCTGGCTCAAGGCGGTACAACTAGTTGAAAATATCAATCGGCTTCTCAATACGACCAGACCTGAGTGATGAACTCAAGTATACTTGTAGAATTCTCTCATCTAGTTGAGCAGAACAATCGAGATTAACTTGTTTAATGCCCCTAATACATACCCGTCCCGCTTCGCAAGATAAAGACAACGGATATAATGAAAGATACTGTTCTGATTTGCTTTCTCGAAGTACCTGGTCTTTTGAAAAATGCTGCAGCTGCACCATAGTCCCCACGCTAGCCAGACTGATTGCTTGATTTAGCTTTTAAATGCTGAAGCCATTAAGTCAGGTTCCGTCTCTTGGAGAGGTGTAAAAACTAAGGCCTGTAATCTGATCTGAGATCAATGATAATGCAGCTGAGGCAAGTGTAGCTGTTTGTTGATTTCGGAGCTGATCGCTGGTATCGATGACTTTCAGGAAAGATGTCACCGGTCTCCTGAAGGTGGTAGTGCTCCGACCAGAGTCATAGACCAGCCCACCCATTTCCCCGTACGGGGTTCTGAGCAAGTGACCGTCAGCACCGGCTACGCCGGTGATTAGCCCAGGGAATCACATCACGTGGTAGGACACCCCTTTAGTCAGAATGACAATAAGAGCGCAGTGTGTAACACTGCGCTCTTGGCACCTAAGTCTTGGGAATCAGCTAGTCAATGACTGTGAATACATCTTCCAGCTCAGCATCACGCAGGCCTTGAGCAACAGCTGTATTAAGGCCCTTTAGCTTGACACTAAAATCAGCTCCACGTTGTTGAGCTGTAAACAGGAGGTAGTTCCACCCTGTATCGTCAATCGTTTTGAGATTGGTCATATCAAGTATAATTCCTTGCAAACTACTTAGTTTTTCCAGTTCTTTTTTAAACAAATGTAGCCTGCACTGTGTTAGGTCGCCATCCAATGCAAACAAGCCAATGCCTTGTTCGTTACTGATTAGATCAGCACTGAATCCTATGCCTACTGGTTCAATTCTAACACGAACACGCAAAGCATGATCAGAGTCTGGTAGATTGACCAAGAGATTTTGACGATCAAAGTTTATATAGTTCTTATCGTCAATCCATACTTCCGTTAGTTCAACGCTACCCGCGGGTAGCAAATCAGGAGCCACGCGTAGCTTGTTATCCGGCCAGGCACCAGGCTCGGGTTTGAAAAATAAGTCCATTGGTTGCTTGGTAACCAATAGATTCGAGTATACAGCAGCAAGGAAGCAAAGCTCGAACGAATGATACCCTGCCATCGAGTGGCTTCCTTTCCCGCGTTCAGTACCAAGGGCGTAAGGCTGACCATTTGCCAAAACGTTAAAATAGATTCCACCTTGTTCGTAGTCTAAAAACCAACCGTTGTAGAATGCACTCCCTTCACGGGCGAACTGCAAGTAGTCTGGTTTATCATCATACACGCCGGCCATAATGTAATAGGCAAGTATGCCTTGCTCCTGTTGCCACCACGCCTTCCGATCATGCCAGACACGACGGTAATTCTCCTCACCATCTTTTAAGGTTCTTTCCATCATGTCATACCAACCTCCACGCTGATTATCGCAACCAGCAGCAGGGATTGCGTCAGCAATCTGATGGGCAAACTCTTTATAACTATTCTTTTGCATCAAGCTATGCATACGCGTCAGATTCCATGCAACCTTTAAATTGTGCCCGACTACACAGCGCGCCTTGTGAATCCCCCAGGATAGGTCATGGGACCAATCCTCATAGAACTTTTCATTCATGAACGGACTATATCCATAATCTGGGAAGTATTCACAAATAGTATCAAAAGTGTCTTCAAGGAACTTGGCGTATGTTTCTTCTCCGGTAGCAAGATAAAGATTGATTAAATACGCGGGAGCATGATCACCAACTGAGTTCCAATTCTTCTTCGCCATATTAATCCCAAGTGATTCTGCCTTGGGATTAAAGGTTACCGGATCTACATGCGAGTAGTACCCGCCGTAGGGACCATGGTCTTTATAAAACCGATTCAGGAAGGAAATGGTGTCATCAATGTCGCCCCTGATGTCTGTACTTCCTGTGATGCGATAAGTCTGGGTTGGCCCGGCCAGAGCATAAATTTGCTCATAACAGGGAATTGCATTTCCACCTTCATCCCCTCCTGAAGTAGAACCCATGTATTTCCTAACACTTCCATCACTCTGAATATCAATCTGACTGTACCAATAACAAATGCCCTCAGTCTTATTCTGATGGCGAAAGTGACGCTGCATATATTCCGTACCATTAGTTGCAGCCTCCAGCGCTCTCTCATCCCCGGTCATCATGTAGGCTGTCGCAAACCCATAGATTAGACGTGAGATCGTATCAAGATTCTGGACACCATCGAGCTTCTTGCCTTCTGAACTCAGATCGGTTCGAAACTTCTTAAAGTCAATACTCTCACCTTCCTTGACTTGAAATTGTGATTCAAGATAAAAGTTAAGCAGTTGTTGAATTTGTTTAATCCACCAATTCTGGTCTTCAATCCGCAGATCAGAAGCTGACCGGCCAAATAGCAATATATGCTTCGCTTCAAACTTTAGTCGATCCGTTTCAGGATAAAATATTCCATAGGCATGAATAAATCGACCCTCTACTAGAATGTCTCTAATGCCAGGTGCGACTTGAAATGGTTCACCGAGATTCCTAACAAGCTCTGCATAGCATGCATCTGTAACCTTGACGGTATAGAGGCGATGGTCTGACGTCTCCAAGTCAATCTCTCCCTGGCAATCAAAGACCTGGGGGAAAGAAACCTTTCGAATATAACCTGCGATCAGGTCGGAAAAGGGAAAATTCAACTGGTTTGTGGAATTCATGGTTTGTTGAGTGAAAGTGTCTTGGTGTAAATGCGTTAAGTAGAGTATTGGTGTTGAGTATTAGGCGGAAGATATTGCTGCATATCAATTAGTTGGTTTTAGTACTTGCAGCAAGTACAACAACACTCCTGCCTCCAACTAAATAGGTTGGTTGATCAATCCTAATCATTTCATCGGGGGCGCTGATGTCATTTGGTGCTGGCTGGCTAGTATCAACTGACCGGTACCAATGTAAACCTTCAATGGCTGGGATTTGAAATTCAATAGCATCCCAATACATATTGAACATGCAATGTACATTTGCTGCTTGATCACTATCTTCAGTCGTGTCCCCAAAGGTCACAGCAAGACATCTTGATTCTCCATCTTCCCAATTTGGTTGATTCAGCTGAGTACCATGCCAAGTTACTTCACTAAGCCCGTATTTATTTTTCTTGCCTGTAAAAAACTTCCCCCTGAAGTGATTGATATACCGCCTTCGCTTTTTAATCATCATTGACCAAAACCTTATCATTTCCTTTGAGCCTTTTTCTTCAATCTGATTCCAGTTAAACCAATTGATTTCATTGTCATGGCAGTAGGTATTGTTATTTCCACCCTGTGTTCGCATAAACTCATCGCCACCCACAATCATTGGCACTCCCATTGAAAGCAGATGGATCGTGGCAAAGTTCTTGATCTGTCTCATACGTAAATCATTCACCCACTGATCATCGGTTACTCCTTCTACCCCACAGTTCCAACTTAAGTTATCATTGATTCCATCATTGTTCCCTTCGCCATTAGCCCAGTTATGCTTTTTATTGTAAGCGGTTAGGTCATAGAGTGTAAAACCATCATGTGCTGTGATGAAATTGACACTGTTTATTGGTTGTTCATGGCGGCCTTGATATAGGTCCGCACTACCCGTAATTCTAGCCGCTACTTCACTAATAATCCCCGGATCTCCCTTTACAAATCGGCGTATACAATCACGGTATTTGCCATTCCACTCTGCCCAACGCGCACCTGGAAAATATCCAATTTGATATAGCCCAGCAGCATCCCATGCCTCCGCAATTACTTTGCTACGGCTTAGGATGTCATCTAATTCAATTGCCCAAATGACCGGAGGATGCTCCATTGGGGAACCGTCCTCCCCCCGGCTCAGAACCGATCCCTCGTCAAATCTAAAGCCATCGACGTGCATTTGCTCCACCCAGAACTTCAACGAATCCAGGATCAGCTTTTCGCCTACTGGATGGTTGCAGTTGAACGTGTTTCCACAACCTGTATAATCATAATAAAACTGTTTTGAGCCTTCTGGCCCGGTTAGGTAATAGTAGGTGGAGTTGTCAATCCCCTTAAAGCTAAAGGTGGGACCTTGATGGTTTCCCTCATCGGTGTGGTTAAAGACAACATCAAGAATCACTTCAATGCCTGCTTTATGCAGTGCTTTCACCATGTCGCGAAATTCACAGATATGAGAACCTGACTCTGCAGATACGCAGTATCCTTGATGCGGTGCAAAGTAACCCATTGTACTGTAGCCCCAATAGTTCACAAGTTTGCGACCATCGTGTTCCCTTAGTACATCTGTTTGGTCAAAACTACAGCAGGGCAGAATTTCAACTGCTGTAACACCAAGACTCTTTAAGTACGGAATTTTTTCGATCAAGCCAAGATAAGTTCCCGGATGCTGGACCCCACTGCTTGGATGTTTTGTAAAGCCGCCAACATGCATTTCATAAATAACGCTGTCAGCCATGTCGTAATTGGGTCTTGTATCCCCTTCCCAGTCGTAGTCGTTCAGGTCAACCACAACGCTTCGTATACTTGTATACAAATTGTCGCCCGGCACGCATGCCGATCCTCTGTCCCATCGCTCGAGCGAATTTCCATAGGAGTATGGATCAACTAAAACTTTGTCCGGATCAAATCGATGGCCATTCCATGGCTCACGCGGCCCATCTACTCGATAGCCGTAACCCATTCCTGGCCGCACATTAGAAATAAACACATGCCAAATGTTGAAGCTACGATTGCGATCTGGATCGAGCTGGATTACCCGGACTGGATCGGGATCATTTGGCTTTTCGAAGATTAATAATTGAACGGCAGTTGCGTTGGCACTGAATAGAGAGAAGTTTGTTCCATCCTCCGTCGGAGTGCTCCCGAACGGATGCGAGGAACCCTCATAGTGCCGAAATCGCTGCCCTTCGGGTTGTAATGGCTGTCCCTTCAGGCCAGCATCAAAACTTGCGAGTTTGGAAGTTGGCATTCGTGCCATAAGGACAGATAGCTAAGAGTTCAGAATGTAATTCAACCTTTAGCAAACGTAGCCTTGCCCCATCGCCGCGCCTGAATTTTTAAGACTTTTTATTCTTTTGCGACGCATCTGGGGTGTCCTCGTCCACCTAGGGCTACCTAAATACTCTGGCTGGAACTCCCTTGGCGGCTCCGTCGGTGCTTGGTTATCTCGCGGGGTGTACTCCCTCGCGATGCCCTAGACCGCAGCTTCTGCTTTTGATTTCAGCGCTGATGCAGACCTGGTTAGCTTCTTCAAGGCCCACGTGATCCAAGGTTTGCTTACCCTAGGTGGTTTTCAGGTCGCGTAACAGCACCTGAATAAACTTCTGGCAGCCCTGCTTGTCCAACCCACCCCTCTGGTCGGTTTCGGTTTGCATGGCCTACGAGTTGTGTTTTGTTGCACGTCAGTGCATGCCATGCAGCATGCTGAGTGGCTGAAATAGGTTCCAGCGCAGTTTACCCCAGTTTTTGATTCACCTTATTTTGCACCAAACCGTGCACCAACGGTTTTTAAGCTGCGAAGGTACAATCAGCACAGTACCCTGAAGGTCAGGAACATCCAGAGATAGTCAAACATCAGGTTCTGGTTGGTATCGACCAGTTCTATTTCGTCGTGCCGCTTCTGCTTCCATTTCATACCTAATATGTCGAACTGCTTCGCGCACAAATGCCTTCTCGTTTTCCTGTGCAATTATAATTTGCTTTGTAAGTTCGCGAAGTGCCTCGATATCTGAGCAGGCATCAATCTCACGGAATGAAGCCTCGAGGCGAAATTTTTGTTCAATTGAGAGTCGGTGATTGGCCATGCTAAAAGTGAAGAAAAGCCCCTTGAAAGGGGCATTGCTGGTAGTACTTTGACTAAAGCTGAACTTCCGAGATGGTAAATGGGGCCGGAGGGAAGCTTGTTGGCATGGGGTCTGGCTCACCATTGGCAAGTGCTTTGGCACGAACGTACATCTGACTCTCAGTAGCACCTTGTGCTTCCATTGCTTGCGCAATGATGGCCCAATTGCGAATCTCAGTAGTCATTTGGAGAGTTGTAGGTATGGCTTCCAAATGATCGCAGTCTCGTCAAAGAGCCTGTGAAGGGGATAACCGCACTCCTACCGAACCACGATGGCCGGCTTAAGGCTGCTATTAAAACGCTTTTACGATATTTCTTTGCATTATTTCAGGTGAATTGCCTGTTTTGGCGGGCGGTTTGAGCAGAGTATAATGTGGGAATCCAGTGATGGATTGAATCGGTTGATCGGTGGTTTCACCAGCTGGCTACTCAGCACCATAATTTTGTATTCTGCACGATTGCAATCCCGATAGAATTGATTCATCCTCTAGATCGCCACATGACGATCCGAAAGCCTCTCTATCAGGTAGGCGCGGCAGTTCTAAAGCAACTGCAGGTTGAGGCAATGCTTCAGCAGCAAGCTGATGATGGTCTGCCTAATGTGCCTACCCTTGATCCACTCTCTAGTGCATAATCCCGTCGCGCCAAGGTGATGGCATGACAAACATTGACTTAGAGATTGATGCTCAGCACCGAGCTGCCCAAGGTCCGCGTCCAACGACCCTCAGGAGCCCACTGGTCTGGGATTTTGTTGGTTGCGTCGAAGATCAGCCCCAGCTGTGACATCGGTTGTACAGGTTTGAAACTGATGACCAGCAAGAAATCGCTGATAACGCAAGGGTCAATGCAGTGACCATACACGCGCATGTTTCAGCTTCGCGGAGATCGTCAGAGCCTGCTGGCAGCACTAGCCAGCCACTGGATTGATCAGCAGCTCGTCCTCCCTCCCAGAGAGATCACCACTGAGGAGGCACTTGGCGATAACCTTGCTTTATCAAGTCTTGGTGATGCTGGTTTGCATAAAATCGTGGCGTCCGACGGCTATGCCGTACGTGGGGATAACCCATGTACAAATCAGCGTCCGTGATGACCATCCATCGGTCCTCTATCTGCTCACTT
>Ga0194133_10005335_pt1 | contig 16416 bp, 19 predicted proteins | sample TA2KigOf40mmetaG_FD_155448 | JGI IMG/M metagenome (GOLD analysis project Ga0194133, IMG submission 155448) | Freshwater microbial communities from Lake Tanganyika, Tanzania - TA2015055 Kigoma Offshore 40m | ecosystem: Environmental > Aquatic > Freshwater > Lake | place: Tanzania: Lake... | reverse complement strand
ATTGTAAGGGGGTGTTCTTTGTTGTGAATAGTATTGATCTGCTGTAATATCAATTATTTCTTTTTCTTTTGTTACTGCCCACCAATGCCAAATGCCTTCATCATCTAATGCTCTATATAATTTAATGTTTTGGCTACCAAATAATTTTTGTAAACAAGCAGAAGCCGTATGACAATGACCAAACATAGGGTTTATAGAGTTTCTTTTTATCCATTTTTTAGGTAAAAGGTTTGGTGTTAAGTGTTTGGTAATTATAACACAAGCCTTATTTAAAAGCAAGCGGTTATATTCAAACATTTCCATATTTGGTATTTTTAATCATTGTAAAACCTTTTAATAGCTCTTGAATACCTACATCAAGGCTATACAATGGTGTAAATCCTTCTTTCTCAATCTTTTCGTTAGAGACCATGTAGTTACGTTGATCTTTATCTTTACCAATTTCTGCATCAATAATTTCAAAACGTGGTACATATTTTTTAATCTTCTCACAGAGTTCACGCTTTGATACATTGGCAGTTGAAAGACCTACATTATATATTTGTCCTCTCATAGATTTATTTTTTATTACCATTTTAAATGCTTGAATTACATCACGAACATGAATATAATTTCGTTTAAAATGAGATTCAAATAACACAACAAATCCATCATAAATGGAACGATAAGTCATATCATTTACTAATAAATCTATTCTCATTCTTGGTGACATACCAAATACGGTTGCAAGCCTCAAACTTGTGGCATTTGAATGATTCATTAAAACTTTTTCTACTTCTACTTTATCTATTGCATATTGAGAAATAGGATTTAAAGGTGAATCTTCGTCACAAAAATCTCCTGTTCCGTATGCACTATTTGTTGTAGGCATAATTACAATCTGGTCTTTATCCAAATATTTCATCATCATAAACACAGCATCTTTGTTTGTTGTTGTAGCACCAATTGGATCTTTATCACAAAAAGGTGCGCCAACATAAGCTGCAAGAGGTATAATAATATCAGCCTCTTTCATCAATGGTGCCATGTCTGCTAATATACGAACATCACCACGATACACTCTAAAATTTGATATGTAACATATGTGATTTAATGATGATTGGCCAAAAAGAAAATTATCTAATACCGTAACATTGTGACCGTCTTTTAATAACTCTGGCACGAGAACAGAACCAATATAACCTGCACCGCCTGTAACTAATATATTTGCCATTTAAACCTCATTTAGTATTTTTGTAATTTCATCTATTTCATTTATTTCCATAGATGGAAAATTACCAATGTAAAAACCATAAAAATGAATATGTTCAGTTGTTGGAAAATTTAAGTGATAATTTTCAGGCACAATATTTTTTAAATATGGTTGTCGTAGTTGATTACCACCACCTGCACTACCACGGCGAAATTCAATGCCTTCATCTTTCATTCGTTTCATTAATCTTTCTACAAACTCAGGATCTTTTTCATTTACAATTAAATTAAAAGCATAATTACTTGCACCAAGTAATTTAAAGCCAATGTAGTATTTTTTCCAATCTAACTTAGATAAAAATCTTTCATGGTTTAGATTTCTTATTTTAACATTTCCTGTTAAACTTGGCAACTGTGAAAGACCAAGTATACCGCCTAGCTCGGTGTTTCTCATATTGTAGGCTGCATGAGCAAAAATAAAATCTGGATTTAATTCTGGATTTTGAAGCTTGTATGCTAATTTCAATTTATCATCACCACATTCACGAACCATACCGTGAGCGCGTAGCATACGAATTGTGTGGTAAACTTCTTCATCATTTGTGCAAACCATACCGCCTTCAATTGTTGTCATATGGTGTGCATAATAGAAAGAGAAATTGGATATCCATCCAATACTACCGCAAAGCTTCTGTCCGTGCGTTGCTCCATGCGACTCGCAAACATCTTCAATCAATGGAATGTTACTTCTAGCCAAAGTTGATATCAAGTCATCACTTAATGCATTAAAGCCTTGAATATGTGATAAAAACACAGCACGGGTGTTTGGAGTAATGGCACGAATAATTGCATCACTATTCATACCTAAAGTATCCATGTCCACATCTACAAATACAGGTGTAAAACCGCATTGTAATACTGAAGCAACATCTGATATCCAAGTAAGAGGCGGCACAATTACTTCACCACCCTCAGGATATTTAATCTTCAACATTGTCATTGATAACAAATTAGCAGAAGCACCTGCGTTTACAAATACTGAATATTTAACACCTAACCATTTTGACCAGGCTTCTTCAAATTGTTTACACTTAGGTCCGTTTGTAAGAATTGGATCATTTTGTTTTAAATGTTGAATCATAGCATCTAAGTCATGCCGTGTTATATTATTACGCATTAAAGGATATTTCATATTACCTCACGAATTGTTTAATATCACTTGTGAACCATCGTTGTCAAATTTAAAAGGTATCCAAACTTTAATTTGTTCTATTTTTTGTTTAAATTCTTTTTGATAATTGGGTGGTACAAGAAACATAAAAAATCCTCCACCACCTGCACCCATTAATTTACCACCATAAGCACCATGTTCTATAGCAGAATAATAAATGTCATCTATCCACGATTCTGTAACACCATCAGCTAAATCTCTTTTAATTTCCCAAGCCTTATCCATTAAATCACCTATTATAAACATTTCTTTTTCTTTGGCAAGCATATCGATAGCTTCATTTGCTAAATCTACCGTTTCTAATAATAGGCTATCTATTTTACCTTCTTTAATGCTATCTACCTTTTTCTTTGCTTGAACTTCTGAATGCCTAGAAACACCAGAAAAACCAAGCATAATGTGTGATTCTAAATGTATTTTGTAATCTAAATTCATATTAAATGGTTTAACATTCCAGCCTTGATTTGACATAGTTATAATTTGAATACCACCATGCGCAGCCATAATTTGATCTTGTATACCAACATTTTCACCAATTATATTTTGTTCTACATGAATTGCTTGTCTTGCTAACTCATCTTTTGTTAGTGTATCACCACGCATTGTAAAGAGTGCATGTAATAGACCAACAGTAAAAGAAGATGAAGAACCAATACCAGACCTTGCAGGTAAATCACCATCGTGTGTTACAGAGATATCTTTCATATCAAGATACTGTAAACATGTTCGTGCTGATGGATGATTAATGTCATCTATTGATTGAACACTCTCTATTTGTGAATAGATAATTCGTGATTTGTAATCAAAGAATGGCGGTAATTTTTTTACTGTCAAATAACAATAATTTGCCATTGCAGCTGATATACAGATACTTGGGTTATTATTGAACCATACTGGGTAATCCGTGCCGCCTCCAAATAAAGAAAGTCGATACGGAGTCTTTGTTATGATCATAGTCTTTTAGATTGTTCTTTAATGTTTTCCACAGTAAGGCCATGTTTTTTCAAATGCCCTTCACGACCAATGTTATCAAAAAGATATTGTTCTGGTAAAGTTACATTGATGATTCTAGGAAAAACATTCTGTTCACTACATGCTTCAAAAATTGCAGCACCGATTGCACCTGATGGTGATTGTTCATCTACCGCAATTACACCATTTACATTTTTTAGAATTTCTACAAGCTCAATTGGAAATATTTTAGATTGAATCAAGTCAACTGCAAAGAAATTCTCTGGTTCTTTTCTTGTAAGTTCAACACAAGTATGTACCATTTTGCCGTGTGAAACTAATGCAATTTTATTTTTAGAAGCCCTACCAATAATTCTAAATGCATTGTAGTCGGCATCAACATCAATACTCGGTAATGAATGTCTATCCAATCTTACATATGCAAACTGTGGATTTTTAATGAGAGACCTTGCCAAATCTCTTGCAGTTGGCGTATCTGCACAAGTAAAAATCTTTGCGCCGATGATTGAGCGAAGGCAAGCAAATTCTTCTGTAACATAGTGTGTGGGTCCTGAGTCTGCATAACCAATGCCGACTCCTACAGAAATTAGACAAATTGGTAAATTCATAATACCAGGTCCACATTTAATTTGTTCTAATGCTCTCATTGAAATGAAAGGTGCCATTGCATAACAGAAAACTTTTTTGCCTTCTAATGCGAGACCTGTTGCAACATCAATCATATTTTGTTCTGAGATACCACAATGAACAAAATTCTTTGAGAAATTTTTACGCAGTTCATCTAATGCAGCTGCACCAAAGTCTGCACTTAAAAAGTAAATATCTTCGCCTTGTTTAATGGCCTCAATAATTTCTTCAATAAATCCATCACGCTGTAACATTATGCAATCTCCTTACGGCATTTTTCAATTTGTTCTGGTGTAAGACCTTGCCAATAATGCCAATTGGCTTGGTGTTCCATAATTGAGAAACCTTTTCCTTTGACTGTATTTGCCAATATAATTTTTGGTTTAATTGATTTAATTTTTAAGCAACTCTCAATATCTTTCGTGTTATGCCCATTGATATCAAAAATATCAAAGTCAAAGCCTGATAATTTTTTACCAATATCATTTAATGTCAAACAATCATCTGTTTTACCAAGAATTATTAGATTGTTGATATCAATAAAAATAGTTATGTTTTTTAATTTATGATGATTAACAAACAACAATGCTTCCCAAGTAGAACCTTCATATAGTTCACCTTCACTAATGATGACATACACATGTTTATTATTACCATCTCTGTTGGCTGCAAGTGCCATACCAATACCAACACCGATGCCATGACCGAGAGAGCCTGATGTCATGTCAATGCCAGGTATTGTTGTGTTACCAAAAACTCTAAGATAAGATTCTGCTTTACCCCAATTATCCCACTCTTTTTGTGGTATAACACCTAACTTTGTAAGAATAGGATACAAGGTAACTGTTGCATGTCCTTTACTTACAATTACTTTATCAATACCAGGTCTTACAAAACCACCATGATAAAGTGTAGTTGCCATTTCTACCATAGAGAAAGTAGAACCTGGATGTCCTTGTCCTACTTCTACAAACTTTTCAAATAGTTCTCTACGATAGTTCTTTGCTAGGGTTTGCAAATCAACCATATTAATCTCCAAGTATTTTGCGTTTTAGTTTAATTTTTTCCATTTCAACAACATTGTTTCGTGCTTCAATGCCAAATTTATTTTCTACCAAATCCAAAAATGGTTTATGTGTAAAATATTTGTGCCAGGCCTCATCACGGAATCGCAATACTTCTTCACCGCTTAGATATTTTGTTCGTAATGGTTTGCAATCATACGATAAGAAGGCAAATTCTTCAAATCGTTTAGGAATATCCCAATTGTTTTGTTTTGCATAGAGATATAATGGGCTGCCAGGTAATGCCATCGCTGCATAAAAGTTTGCGTGTTCACAATTTAATTCTAATGCCAAGTCTAATGTTTCTTGCAATGTATCATAGTTCTCATCAGGAAAACCAAACATGTAATTACCAAGAATATTGATACCAGCATCTTTAATATCTTTTACAACAGAACGAATGTCTACTTGTTGAAATTTTCCTTTTTCAATTTCTAATCGTACATTTTGATTACCTGCTTCAATGCCAAGACATAGCCAATTAACGCCTGCTTTTTTAAACAATTCTAATTGGTCTTTGCGAACAGAATCAACTCTTGCATATGCCCAAAAGTTAAATTTTATATTGCGAGCAATTAAACCTTCTAGAATTGGCACATAGTATTTTTTATTTAAGAAAAACATTTCATCTGTAAGACGAACAGTTCTTACTCCACTATTCCATAGATATTCAAACTCTTTCAACATCAACTCTGGTGACCAAAAACGCATGCCACGACTATCTGCTGATACAGTATCTAATGCATGTGAAGTTCTATTCACAATATTAATCATGCAGAAGTTACAACCAAATGAACAACCAAGTGATGTATAGATTGCAGCAAATGGTGTGCGGCTCTCGTGTAGAAAGTTTGAATGCCAAAAGTGAGAACGATACTTGTCTAACAAATAGTTTTCTTTTGGCAATAAATCCCATGCATAACCAGGCATGGTTGTGTTCATATCTTTTGTTTGAACGATCTGACCTGGTGCCGAAGGTCTTGGCAGACCATGTTCTTTATACCAGATGCCAGGAATCTTATCGAGGCCGGTTTTTAAATCTGAGTCTAATAAATCAAATAAAGCATATACGCCTTCATTGATGAACGCAAAATCAACATAGTTATATTGAATGACTTCTTGTGGCAATGCCGAAGTGTGCGAACCAATGAAACCAATTTTAAGATTGGAATGACTTGTTTTTAATTGTTTTGCAAGAGTAGAGGCACCAATCATCATTGTGGTGCCTGAGTTTGGATTTTGTCCGTAAAGAACAAATACTACAAGTTTTGGTTTAGTATCTGCGATTTGTTCTGCCGCATCCTCATCTGTTGCAGGACAGGCATCGAAATCTAATATGCATGGCTCATGTCCTTTTGCACGAACAGCCTGTGCAAGCAACAATGCCCATGTTGGTGGCTCAATTGCAGAATGAACCTTTGCTAAATCTTGATAAGCTTTTGCGGCACTACTTGGCACCACGAAACACACATTTGCCATAACAACCTCAATATAATAAAATATTTAGTGTAACTTTTTATTTCGTTTTTGTTTAAGAGCTTCAAATATTTCTTTAGCATCTAAAATTTCTTTATCATCATCTTCATCATCATCTTCTTCTGGAGTTATATCCATTTCTTCTAATCTTTGCTGTGCTTCCATAACCACCTCACTATAATGTTTGATAGCAGAATCTTTTGGGTCAATTATGGTAAGAATGTCTGATGTATAAAGAATAGCATGATTATCTTTAATAATTTCAACTGGTAACCAAGGCATCATCATCATCGCAGTTTGACCTGTAGGCATTCTTTTAAATATAACTTGCATTGGATTGTGTAATATAGCTGTTTCTTCATTTTCTGACTCAATATAACCTGCCATAATATCTTCGCCGCCATGCAAACGAATAATTTTAATGTTGTTATTAGGTGTTGTTTCCATTTTTAAGTTCTATATTGTAGAATTTGTAATTAAATTTTTCTTCATCATATATTTTAACCCGCTCAATAAAATGTTTCAATGTATAATTAACAAATTTATTAATGCGAAAATCATCTGCGATATCAAATAATGTTGCTTTCACTTTGTTATCACCAATCCTTAAACCACGACCTATTGACTGAAGATTGCGGATGCGGGATTTGGATGGACTGGCAAATATAATATTGTGAAGGTTACGGATATTGATACCAGTGCTAAAAGTGCCATAAGAAGCAACAATGATAGCATCACTTTCGTTTTCAGTAATTGAACGAACTGATTCCCGCACTTCAACATCTGTGCCACCAAATACGAAAAATACATGACGCTTACCAGCATCAGTTTTGATAATGTTGTGTAAATCTTTTCCATGTTTCTCCACAAATTGAAATAATATGAGTGTATTACCTTCTAATGATAACACCAAATTTTTAATAAATTCGTTTCGTGCTTTATTCTGTACAATAAAATCTATTTCTGTATTGTAATCCCAATCACGAGCCGTTTTACAAAGTAGATCAGAATACTTCAATACAAGGCATTTAATATTAAAATCTGCTAGCTGACCCTTTTCAATTAATTCTGAAGTGGTCGTTGCTTTATAAACTGGCCCAAACAATCCCTCTAATACTAGGCGATGTGTTTGTGTACCATCTAATGTTCCTGTGGTACCTATTCTATATTTAGCGTTTGTACAACCAGATAAAATTGTCGTAAGTGATTTAGCTTTAAATTGATGAGCTTCATCACCTAAAACATAATCAAATTGCTCAAAATAATCTTTTTCATTTTTATAGATTGATTGCCATGTAGTAATGGTAAGAAATTTATTTGTATGTTTTTCTTTTCCAGAATATTGACGGTGACAATATTTGTTTGAATCATAACCATATGAAATAAAATCACTATACATTTGTTCTACTAATGATGTGGTTGGAACAATAAGCAAACCTCTTTTAAAATCTGCTTCTTGTAACCAACGAACAATTAAGTAAATAACAAGTGATTTGCCTGATGCTGTTGGTGATAGTATAAGTTGGCGTTTATTTCGAACAGCCTGTAGAAAACATTTCCATTGATATTCACGCAATTCATGTGGTAAATTTAACTTTTTTATAAACTCTAATGCTTCGACACCTGAAAATTCTTGTGTAAGTTTAATAGCATCAGCAGTCTCTAAGCTATAATTTCTTTCGGCACAAAATTTTTCTATATAAGAAATAAGACCATGATATATGGTAAATGTTCGTAAATCTGCAAGTCTTATGCGGCCATCCCATACACGGCTCTTGTATGCAGGAGTAAATTGATAACCTGGTACAAAAAATGTAAAGTAGTCTGACAGTTCTTGTGCTATACTTCTTTCACATTCAAACTGTATAAACGCTTCATTTTTTTTATGTAATAATAAATCAGACACCTTGTATAAATTTTTCCCAATCAATAAATGATCTAAGTTGATATGTTCTACTATTTAGCTCTTTTAAAATAGCTTGGCATATCTCAACAATTTCTTCATGTATGGCTTTCTTCGCCATATATTTGTTTAAATCTTCATCACTCTCCAAATATGTAGACAGGTCAGATTTAATTACAAACGGAAATGGTTCCCATCCGTATTTTTGTAATTCATCATCATCTAATTTACCTGTATAATACTCCCATTTAATTTTTTTCCACTTATTATAATTGAATTCTGCTTGCTTGGCAAGCATACGATGTTGTGATAAAACATTTAGATATTTGCTGTGAAGTTTTGGTATATCTAACAATGCCTTACCTGGTTCGGTACGGTCAATGTCGGAATCTTTACGCCATTCTTCTAACACTTCATCCAGATTTTTCATGCCAATAAACCTCCTGTTATAGGAGTATATCAAAAAAAGGTTAAAATGTCAAGCTGTTTTAGAATAATTTTTCAACATCATAATAACTATACCGAAATGTGGCATCAGCAGTTATTATGGTATCAGGGCCATCTTGGGTGTTCATAATGAAAGTTGAAAGTGTGGTTGGAAATGTTTCGTAAAATTTAAAACGATAATATTCCGTATTTGAAGAAGAAAATAAGGTTAAAGAAGCATCACTGAATTGTGGAAATTTTTTATCAATATCATTTTTTGCTGATTGATATTTATTTAATGTTGGCAATTTTTGATAATCTGCAAATGAAACTGGAAAAGTCATCGCACGAATCCAATCATGTATTTCTAACCAACCTTTTAGTTCTTCGTCAACAATAAAAGTTACATTTAATAAATCATAAATTGCTTTTTCACCTGGAGAATAAATGTCAACAAAAGGGTTTGTAATAACCGTTTCAGATAAAGAAATGCCAGGCACCGTAACATTTTGGCAAAAATATTGCATATTTGGCACACGACCAAATGTCAATAGAAATTTATTTGGTTGTAGTGGATTAGGATTACTTGGATTGCGTGTAAGAGCTGTCATGTGGTTTTCTTAATGTGTAAACCAATATCAATAATTTGTTCTTTTTCAATCATATTAATAATTTTATTTGTCAAAGTTATTTCTTGTTGAATAAAAATCATCTTTAATTGGAGTTCTTTTAACTGTTGATTATAGAATTCCAACTCTTTTAATTTTCTTGCTCGTATATCTAGCAAGTCAGACATTACTATAATATCAGTCATAGGCTTATTTATGAATAAAAAAAGACCTGCTTTTTAGGGCAGGTCTTTTAAGGAGGTCTTTGTTTATAATTATTCTTATAAGACCTTTAACAATTACATCAGGTTCTTAATTGCAAAACCACGATAGTAGTTGTTCGATTGTGCTGTCAAAGCGCCAAGACCTTGAGAAGTGCCTTCCGCAAACGGGTTAGCAACAAGGCCATAACGAGTTTTAAAGCCAATCTTTGGTTGGAAAGTACCAGTATCAACAGCACGAACCATTTGCAGCGGAACATATGGGCAGTAGAAAATACCTGCGTCATAGGCGTTGGAACCTTTGAAACCAACAACCGCAAATTCATTTGTAGAACCAGTTGGGAAATACGGGTCAATGTAAACCTTAATGCGGCCAAACAGAGTACCAGCAAATGTATTACCAGTATCGTCAACCGTTAGATTAATTTGACCTTGTAGAGCTGAATTATAATCTAGAACGCCTGCCATAGCAAGAGCAGAAGCAACATCAGACGAGCAGATCATAATATTACCTTTGCCCCTACGAGTTGTCTTGGCAATTGTATTTGCTTCGCGTTCAATTTGGAAAGTAAGACCTTTAACTTTTTCAACCATCCAACGACCATTAGAATCGGTATCAAGGTCAAATGTGCCACGAGTTGTCGTACCAACTTGGCAACCAAGTTTAGCAACACCGTAAATGGTACGAATAACTTCACGATTAATTTCAGCAAGAATTTCTGTAGACAGAATATTTGCAAGTTCTGTTTCAGCATCTAGACCATGAACTGCTTTTAGGTCTTGTGCTAGTTCCATAGAATACTCAGCCTTCAGAGCACGGGTCTTAGCTGTAACAGTAACTTTCTCAATAGAGAAGGCCATTTCTTGGAATGTGTTACCTGAAGCACCGTCACCAAGAGCTTCAGCAGAACCTGTGGTCATTGCTTGACCTGGTGCAGCGTTAGAAGTGAAGGTTTCAGTTGTATTAGCGGCAATTGCCAAAGCGGTCAATTGATTTGTAATTGCAGCAGCAAGTGCAGTATTAGCACCACTGAACTGAGTATTAGCCTCATTGAAAAATGCTTCTGTACCGCTTTGTGAGCTGAAACGAGAACGCATTGCAAAAATAAGACCAGTTGGGCCTGTCATTGGCTGAACACCGCAAAGATCATAAGCAATAAGGTTTGGCAGCGAACGGCGAACCAGCGAAATCAGGATTGGATCAAAACCGGCAACAGGACCAGCAGCAGCTGCGCCGCCACCAAAACCACCTGTACCAGCAAAGTTTGTTGGTGAACCTGTTTCTTGCAGAATTTCACCAGCTTTTGTCATTTCTTGAGCTTGATTTTCAAGAATAACAGCCGTAACGGCTTTACGATATGGGTCAGCGATCTTCGGCAGATCTGGATGTTCTAGAACACCTTCCCATTTCTTTTGTAGTTGTTCGGACAAATACATTTAAGTTTCTCCTATAATTATTACTTAAATTTTAGTTTTAGAAATTGCTTTAGAAACAGCAGCGACAAATGGATCAATAGCCTTTTGTTCGCCAGTTTCTTCTACTTGTTCGTGTAGTTGTGTTTCATCGGCTGTTTTAACGCCAGATGGAAAATAGTTCTCACGAATTGTTTCAAGCTTTTCTTTGTATTCTTCCTCTGTGGAAAATTCAACACTCTCTGCGAGTGATTTTACTTTTTCAGCTTGAGTGGTTGTGAGACCTTCGGTAACTTCACGAGTAATTTCATTTTTACGAGATTCTACGAGAGCTTTGGCAAAACTAATGCCGCGCTCAATTTCTTCATTTAGTTTGCTCTCAAGTTCTTCAACTTTACCAGCAAGCTCATCAACGAGATCAACCTTTTCAGCAGGAACATCAATATAATGATCGGCAAAAAGGTTACGCAGACCAGCAATGAATTCTTCTGTAATTTCAGCGCGCAGGCCAGATTCAATTGCAATTTCGTTATCTGATAGCCATTGCTCAACAACATAGTTGAGATAGTCATCTACTTTATTGGTTAGATCAGATTTAATTTCTTCGATTGCTTCAGAAAGCATTTCAGCATATTTTGTTTCAATTTCTTCTTCAATTTGAGTAACACGGTCAAGAACACGAGCTTCAAAGATTGTAGCAGCTTTAGATTTAAATTCTTCAGAGATGGTAGAATCATCGGCAAATAAAGAGTCAATATCTTCTTTCATTTTTTTCTTCATCATTTCTTTTTTCTCTTCTTTGTCGTGCTCCATTTTATCCATATCATGGGATTTTTCAGCAATGACATTTTCTTCTTCAGTCTCAGAATCTTCTTTTTTCATGTGAAGTTGAGTGTCTGCGGAAGCAGCAGATGGCTTTGTTGTTGGTGCCACTGCACTTTTTGCAGCTTTAGTGACATCAATTTTAGCTGAATCATCATCAGGTTTATAGTTTTGTGGGGTTGGGCCGCCAAGGTCTACAACCTCACCTGCTGCCTTTTCAGCGGGCATTGCAACAGCTGATTTCTTGCTTCCTGCAAGAATCTCTGCTGCGGCTTCCATGAGTTTTGATGTTGCCATTAGGAATCTCCTTATGATTTCTTATTTATAAAATTAAAGTTTTCGAAGGTAGTTTTCAAATAATTTTAGAGCAGTTTCTTCTATCTGTGCTTTAGAAACTTTTTGAATTGTTTTCTTTGCGCGGTCAAAATCAGCCTCTATAAATTTGCCATCAACCATCATCCATTCTTTGTTCTCCATAATACCTTGAACAAATGCACCTGGTGCCGATGGGTCAGCAACAATGTCTGCTGCGGTGGCTAGTTTTAGATCATCTTGTACTAGATTATAACCTTCTTTGGTTTGTTGTAAAGAACCAAGAGCGCGAGAAGATACACCAACTTGAATATCATTGTTAATAAAATTCTCAACAATTTGACCATATGGTGTGCCAAGAATTAGTGCCTTACCATAAAAAGTATTGCCATCTTCTTTGAGAGATACAATTTTATGAGATACACGCTCAAGATTAATTGATGGTGTGTCTGGATGACCTAACTCACCCAGCGCACGATTTGTATTGATAAACTCTTCTGTATAACGATTTACTTCATTACGAAGCGTATCCATTTTATACATGCGATTATTTTTATTAACTGTGTCACCAACAAGAAAAGTTCCTTCAATGTAAAGTTTTTTCTTGCCATCTTCTGTTTTTTCAGTAAAATACTTTACATTATCTATCATTTCGGTAATAAGTTTCATATTACATTCCTGTGAGTGCTGGACTATAAGTTGCTGTTTTTGCAAGCTGCATTACTAAAGTTCCTGCGGTACCTGTATGTTCAACAAATACATTTGACGTAGAACTATTTGCAAAAGTAATATCAAATTCATATAATACTAAATGCGTAGCTTGCGAAGGCAGTTCTAAAATTAATGTGCCTGCTCCACTATTGCCTCTATATACTCTAAAAATACCATTTGTAGATGTTGATACTTGTGCGATAGCTGCTGATGTTACAGTTTCATCTGAAGAAGCTGAAAGTGCAGACAAATTAATATGTGTATTAGCAACTCCACCAACAATTCGAATTGTTGATTTTGCTCTAATTGTGTTTATAATTTCAAATGGCATTTTATCTTAGTCCTATTGATGCTCGCCTACGCATTGACATTTTTCTCTTTAGCAATGATCGGCGAAGTTTAGCTCTTCGTGTTGTTTTCCATGAACGCTTTAATAAGCGAGCCTTTCTTAATCTTGCAACTGCTGGTATTCGGCGAACCGTACTACCTACAATTCTATAACCTTTAATGCCGGACCGTCTACGATTTTTTTGAACAACAATACGGCCTTTTGTGTTTCGCCTAATACGCCGGCGAATTCTACTAATTTTACCCATCTTGATGATATTAGGATTTCTTTTAACTGCTTCATCAAGTTCTTCAAATGTATCTGCTTGCACATAACGCTTTGCTTCTTGTAAGCGTTTTGCGGTAATTTCATTTAGACGCTGAGATAATATTTCTCTTGCTTCATCTAATTTACCAGATACAATTAAATCTATAAAGCTCATTTTGCTCTACGAAAAGCAAAATCAGCTGCTTTTGCTAAGTGTGCAGGTGATTTATGTACCATATCTGCAAACTTTTTTTTATTTTCATCATTCAAAGCATTATGAACTTGCGTAATAGCAGATGCTGTAAAATGATCAACCTTTTGTGATTTGCCATTGCTAAATTTTACTGATTGTGCCTGTTTATCATTAACAATTTTATGAAGTTGATCCATAACAGCTTCTTCTATTTGTGTTTCTTCTGCCTGAACAGCTGCACCAATTGAACCGCCATACGGTACAGAAAAATATTTGTCTAGCGTTTTACTATAATATAATGCAACTTTTGTTTTATCAGGATACATTCTAATGGCTCTGCGTTTCAAAACCAAAACAAAAGGTGGATCATTGTCAAAATCTACTGGTGCTTCTACAAGTTCAAAATTTTCTTTAATATTTTCATCTTTACCATATGCCAAATCACCTACTTTAATACGATGAGCTCTTACTTTACGACCAGAGGGCCCAACTTTAAAATCAGAAGTATCTAAAATATCTTCTTTTACCGCCTGCCTAGCACGCATAAAAATTTGTTTATTATTAGCAACTAAATCTACCATGCGATTAAACAAATTACGAAGAATTTCTCTGTCAGCATTATTAAATTGTGGGCGTTCCTCACTCATCTTATCTAAAATACGATGTATTCTTGCTAATTGTGCCTTATTTGCTAAACCAGCACGAACAAGCATGTCAAATTGTTTATAATCTGACTTTTCTTCTTCTACAAGACCACTTCTAAATTCTTGTAATTGTTTCATTCTTCTGTTGTATTTTCTTCTGTATTATCTGTATCTTGTGTTTCAAGCTTTTCTTGTTTGCCTGTATAAAGTGATTGTGCCATTTCAATTTTTTTAGCATCAAGTGCTTCAAAAGCTTTAGTGGACAAAAGGTCATTTAGAAGATCTTTAGCACCAACCGCATCGCTTGCTGCAACTTGATTAATAAAAGTTTGCGTATTCATATTGTCTCCATTTATCGCCTATTTAGTAATGCTGAGTATTTTTCTACCTCTGCATCTAACATGAGTGTCATTGTTTCATTTGCAGCATTGGCATTAGTTTTTACTGAATTTACTTGTTCTTGTGGTAACTCTGTTGGACCACCAGTTCCATTACTTGATTCTTGTTTAATTTGTTTATCAATTGCTAATATATCTTCATCGGTTTGTTGAAGAATATGTTTACGAACATACTCAGCAGAATAATAACGGCCAACATAAGGATCAACAAGAGTTAGCGTTTGAACACGAGCTTGTAAAAGTTCTGCGTCACGCAATTCTGTAAAGTTATTATCTTTTACATAAGAGTAGTAAATTTGTTCTTTAAATGTTTGCCATTCATCTCTAGTGCAAATGCCTTTAAGAACCAATTGTTTTTCTAAAGCATGGTCAAAAATTTGTGAAAATTTATTGCGTAAACGAATGATAAACTTTAGAAATTTAACTTCATCACGAGTAACTTCAGTTGTACGACCAAGGCCAATCATGCCGCCTTGCTGTGGTTCTAAACGAGAAATTGGAACATTAAGTGATTGAAGAAGCTTATTTCTAAAATATTTTACATCTTCTAACTCGCCAAGATTTTGACCAGCTGGCAACGTAGTAATTTCAGTGCCTTTACCACCTTCACGGCGTGGTAACCAAAAGTCTTCAAGCATTGATAAATGTTTACGGTCATCACGCAGTTCACCAGTGTTTGCATCGTAAACCATCTTATTACGATACTTAACCATGATTGATTGAATATATTGTTCAGCTTTACCTCTTGGTAAATTACCTACATCAATATAAAATATGCGGCGTTCTGGTGCTCGTGATAGACGATAGATGACGACCGCATCTTCAATCATTCTTAATTGATTAAGTGGTTTAATTGCTTTATGTAAATATGAGATAACAAATGTATTTTTAGCATCCATCAAACCAGAGTTCACATTAATAATTGAATCTGGTGCAATGCGAAGGCCAGAATTTACTGATGCGCCAAAAGTTTGTGTTGCAATGCCTCGATCAGTGTAAACAAAGTATTCAGCAATTGATTTAACAATATCAGCACCAGTTTTTGGATCACGCTCTTTTTTAACTTCTCTTACTTTACGAATTTTTCGTGGATCAATGTAGCGCAGTTCTTGTATGCCTGCTTTTGGATCTTTATCATTGACTACAACATGATAATAAATGCGGCCGTCAATATACCAACGCTTAAACAGGTCATCTGAAAGATTACCAAAATTTAACATACGAAGAATGTTTTCAAATTCTTCTAATATTTTTTTCTTTACTGCCTCTGGTTGTTTAAGTTTATCTAATACAATATTCACCGTGCGGCCAGAATCATCATGTGAAATGGCTTCATTTACAATATCATCAATTGCCATTTCTAACTCTGGATGATTTGACATTTCACGATAACGAGTGACTAATTCTAATTCATTACGAACAGCACCTTCTAGGTCAACATATGTACCGTAATAAGCATTTTGTGTGATTGTAACTGCACCATCATCAAGTGCAGGAGTTGGAAGTGCAAAAGATGGTTGCTCAGGTGGTTGAACCTGAACAACGTCTTTTGAGCCTAAGGTGAAACCAAAAAGTTTAATTGCTATTTTAGGTGCCTCTCATTCTATAA
>Ga0194133_10005334_pt1 | contig 16425 bp, 13 predicted proteins | sample TA2KigOf40mmetaG_FD_155448 | JGI IMG/M metagenome (GOLD analysis project Ga0194133, IMG submission 155448) | Freshwater microbial communities from Lake Tanganyika, Tanzania - TA2015055 Kigoma Offshore 40m | ecosystem: Environmental > Aquatic > Freshwater > Lake | place: Tanzania: Lake... | reverse complement strand
AGGGCATCGCGCGCTTCAACATTGTATTTAACTTGTTTTGACATTGTTTTCGAGATTTTATAGTTTAGATGTGAGACAATTCCCGGTATCTAAAACCTGATTTGTTAAACGATTATAATTTTATTAAGACTCTTTCCTTATCAGAATATTTTCATATTCGAATTGGGATGTCATTCAACTATTATAGTGTTGCAAAAATGTCAGATTCACGCATGATTAGATACTCTTTACCTTCATGAGAGATCTCTGTTCCTGCATACTTTCCATATAATACAACATCACCTACCTTGTAGGCCATAGGTATTAAAGTTCCGGTTTGTTCTGCATATTTACCAGGTCCCACTGCTACAACTGTTCCCTTTTGAGGTTTTTCTTTTGCGGTATCAGGAATGTAAAGTCCTGATGCTGTTTTTTCTTCAGCCGGTGCAGCTTCTATAACTAACCGGTCTGCGCTAGGTTTAATATTTAATGCCATATTGAATGAATAAATTAAATTAATTGAATATTTATAGCATTTTATTGACATGAATTATGCCAAATACTTTTGAAGGGTATTTCTTGTCAAAATTTCATTTTTTGTTAATTTACCCTGCTTGCTTTTTGATGTTACGGTGTCAAGCTGTCAGTAAAATGTCAGCCTAAAGCAAAAAAAAGCCACCGTTCTGGTGGCTGTTGTTCGGAACAATTTTTTATTTTTTGGTGGTGTCAGTCGGTAGAGAAAGTCCGGATGGTGCTGTAACCGGTGCAGAAGGTTTATTAATCTGGTTTTGAATGTCATTCATTTCCTGATTAACTACTCCACCCCGCGGAACAACCACATTAACCATTAAAGCAAGAACCATTAGGGATACTGCAAGAATCCAAGTGCCTTTTTCTAAAAAATCACCGGTACGCTGAACACCCATAATGTTGTTTGACCCTGCAAAGCCTGATGACAAACCGCCTCCTTTAGGGTTTTGGATCAAAATGATTAAGACCAACAAAACACAAACAATGATCGCAAGGATAATAACTGTATATAACATATCGATTAGTTTACTTTCTTTTCTAATTCAAGAATTCGGTCGGCAAAGTACGTGCTTTTTTCCGGAACTTTCAAACTTAATTTTTTGTAGGTAGCAATTGCCTTTTCATATAACATCTGATCAGCATAAATATGTGCCAGAGTTTCTGAAACTAAGTCGTTCGCATCCTCCGCACTTTTCCTGGCTTTGTTTTCCGTATCCAATTTTTGAGAATTGGGGGGCTTAATTTGGGGCTCTTCTTTGATAAACTTTTCAAGAATAGAATCTTCTTTCCTTTTAATTTGAAATGGAACCGTTTTAGGTCCGTTTTCAACCTGCTCTAATGGTGATTGCAAGTGAAATATATTCTCAATTATCTGACTGTTAAGCTGGTCTACAGAACTTTTTTTAATGCTCTGGCTAACATCCAATCTGAAATCAACATAAGGTTGGTAAGTATTTGCATGCTCCATACGCGTTTTACTTAACCACCATAGAAAGGAATAAGGCATTTTATCATCGTCGTATTTGGAAATTTTTTGTTCACTTTCCAAATCCATATTTCTAGGCTCCGAAACGGCTTCAGTACTTGTTGCAACTGGACTTGTAACAGGGGGATCTTCTGCTGTTGATTCTTCAGTTTCGCTGAATTCTTCCACATTTTTACTTTGCATGGAAGGCTCGATTTCCATCATGAATTCCAATTCTTCAAGCGGTAAATTTTCATTGATGGTTTGAAAATCATTCTCCAATAATGACGTTTCCACCGTCTCTTTACTTTTCAGATTCGTGGTACTTTGGCTTGGATTAGCGATTATTTCCTCCACATCCCCTTCGGAAAGAAGTCCCCCCTCATTAGATTTTTCTTCCTTGTTTTCAGGAGTGGTATCCATTCCCTCAAGCCAAGGTTCTGGCTCATTGCCTATCAATTGAAGGTCAACTTTTTCTTCTGATGCCTCGTTTTGAGCTATGGTTTCACTGTCGGAATCAGAGTGGTTTTCAGTTCTGCCAGTATCGTCCGTATCAATTATTTGAGGAATATCAATTAAACTTTCTTCACTAAACTGATGAATATTTTCGGACGGATTGCGCTCCGGCTCTTCCGAAATTTGTTCTTCCGATCGTACTGATTCAGAGGGTTTCATTCCCTCATGAATCCTTAAATTTTCAGGCTCCTTGAGGATAGTATAAAGAATTTTTCTTTCAGGAATCAGCAATGCTGTCTTGTCGATTTGTTGCTCGACCAAATCTGAATTGGCAATGGATAAAGAGCGAGAATAAAATAAATTTAAAATTTGGCAAAAGGGAAATTTTTCCAGGGCATTCTCCAAGGTATTTGCATCATCTGCATGAATTGCCGAAGGATCGGCAATGAAATTTGCAAATAATTTGACTAATGAATCCTCCTGATTTGTTTGTTTCACTTTTTACTCAGTTTGGTGAAAGCTAAATATTTATTACCAATTGGCAAAAGCCTTATTAAAAATATCTTCGGTGAGTTGGCGAATGATTAATGCCAATAATTTTTGTTCCTGACTTTGTATCGGACCTTGATTTAGATTAAATTCTTGAAAGGCCTGAAACGATTGTTCAAAATTTAATTCGGGATTGAGTAAATTGCTGAATTTCACATTAACCGTAACCGTAACCCTGTTCAGTCCCGCTCGATCATTCCCCTGGATAGCAACCGGTCTGATGCTGTAGTCCGTGATTCGTCCTTCAAAATTAGCATCTGCCTCATTTCTGGTAATGCTTAATCTGGATTGATTTCTAATTCTATCTTTTAATCCTTCAGTAAATTGCTGACTTAAATAAGGAACTACCAAAGCCGAGGTATTCTCAAAAAACTGAATGTTGACGGTCTTCATTTCCGCAGGAATTGATGCACCCGAGAAGGAATACGTTCCGCATGACTGTGAAAGTAGCAAAAGGGCTAAAATCAGCGAATTTCTTAATCTGGAAATCATACTTTTTATAGACTTGGTTTGGTTTAAAGTTCTAATTCCTTTATTTTACGATAAAGAGTACGTTCAGATATACCAAGTTCATGAGCTGCTAATTTCCGTTTCCCCTTATGCTTTTTCAGTGCTTTTTTAATCAGGTCGGATTCTTTATCAATTAGGGATAAGGATTCTTCAACCTCTTCTGCCTCATCCATCAAATCGAACTCTTTATCAGAATTGGGTTGGTGAATAACCAGTTGATGAGGGTCGGCGTTTAAATTAGTTGTTCCCGGTATTTCGATATCCCGATACAGCTGGTTGATAACTTTTTGATTGGATTGAATGCCGGCAGTGTTACCACCATTTTGGATAATTTCCGCAACCAGCTTTTTGAGGTCAATCATATCCTTTTTCATATCAAAGAGAACTTTATAAAGGATATCCCGCTCAGAAAAATCATCTTTCTTCTGATTTGAAATTCGCATTGGAACTGTACTACCGGTTTCCGTTGGGATATAATTTTGAAGATGTTCTGCCGATAGATTTCTGTCTTTTTCTAATACCGCGATTTGCTCTGCTATATTTTTCAACTGACGTACATTCCCGGGCCAGTTATAATTCATTAGAACAAGTTGAGCACCCTGATCAAGTTGTACGGAAGGGCTTCGGTATTTATCAGTAAAATCGGCAATAAATTTCCTGAACAATAAATTAATATCTTCTTTTCGTTCCCTTAAGGCAGGAATTTTCAGAGGTACTGTGTTCAATCGATAGTAAAGATCCTCCCTGAACTTACCAGCCATTACAGCATCGAAGACATCTTTGTTAGTAGCAGCAATCACACGGACATTGGTTTTCTGAACTTTTGAAGATCCAACCCGAATATATTCGCCGGTTTCTAATACCCTTAATAAACGGGCCTGTGTTCCGATTGGTAATTCGGCAACTTCATCCAGAAATATAGTTCCTCCATCTACCACTTCGAAATATCCTTTCCGTGCATCATGCGCACCTGTGAATGATCCTTTTTCGTGGCCAAATAATTCAGAGTCAATTGTTCCTTCAGGTATTGCTCCACAGTTTACCGCAATAAATGGCCCATGTTTACGAGCACTTAATGAATGTATTATATGCGAAAAAACTTCTTTTCCGCTTCCACTCTCTCCTGTAATTAGCACAGAAATATCCGTAGGTGCTACCTGTCTGGCGATGTCAATAGCCCGGTTCAGTAGTGGGGAATTACCAATAATCCCAAATCTGTTTTTTATATCCTGGACATCCATTGTTGAAAATTGATATTTTTTGTTTCGAAAATTTTCGGAGTAACAGCGCTCCAAATTTTCTCATCATTTATTGTAATTATTCTAATTGACTAAAGGTTTTATCTTCTCTTCCGGAATATTAGATTTTCTGAACGCCATAAACCAATGTCAATAATCTATCTTTCCTATTAATGTGGCAGGAGTACAATTGGCTATTTTAATGTTCACATAATCGCCCGGTTTGAAGGCCTCATGAACAGGAAAAACAACGGTAATATTGTGTTCACTTTTTCCTGAATAATCTTTTCCTGATTTTTTTGAGAATCCGTCAATAAGTACCAGATGTGTTTTTCCAACATGCTGTTTTAAGCGGTCATATGAACATTCTTGTTGCTTTTTAAGAATTTCATTGAATCTGCGAGTTTTAACCTCTTCCGGGATATCATCCTCGAAACGCTTAGCCGCCAATGTGCCCGGACGCTCAGAGTACGTGTACATGTACGCAAAATCAAATTGTGCATAATCCATAAGACTCAAGGTATCCTGATGCTCTTCCTCACTTTCTGAGCAAAAACCGATGATAATATCTGTTGAAACCGCACAATCAGGTATAAGTTTTTTGATGGTATCCAACCGTTCAATATACCACTCCCGAGTATACGTTCGGTTCATCAATTCGAGTACCCTTGAGCTACCTGATTGTACAGGTAAATGAATATGATTGCAAATATTCTCATACTTATTCATGGTGTACAAGACCTCATCTGTAATGTCTTTGGGATGAGATGTCGAGAAACGCACTCTTAAGAGCGGATTAATTCGGGCAACCCGTTCAAGTAGGCCCGAAAAGTTAAGTGGCTCACTGAGTTCTGTTTCAGAGGCGTTGGCAGTTCCTTTCCATTGATATGAATCTACATTTTGACCCAACAAGGTGACCTCACGGTATCCGTTGTTGAATAATTCTCTGACTTCTTGAACAATTGAAAGCGGGTCTCTGCTTCTTTCTCTTCCCCTGGTAAAGGGAACTACACAAAATGAGCACATGTTATCACAACCTCTCATAATCGACACGAAGGCTGAAATGCCATTGCTGTTCAAGCGTACCGGACTAATATCGGCATAGGTTTCTTCCCGGCTAAGAAGCACATTTACCGCGCGATCTCCCTCATCTGTTTTGGCTATGAGATTAGGTAGATCACGGTAAGAATCAGGGCCTATAACCATATCAACCAGCTTCTCTTCTTCAAGAAATTTCGATTTTAAACGTTCTGCCATACAGCCAAGAACCCCTATGGTCATTCCAGGTCGTTTGCTTTTAGCAGCTCCAAATTCCCGCAATCTGTTTCTTACTCTTTGCTCAGCGTTTTCGCGTATGGAACAGGTATTTATAAAAACAACATCTGCCTCTTTATATTGGGTAGTGGTTTCATAGCCCAAACCTTTCATAATGGATGCAACAATCTCACTGTCTGAGAAATTCATGGCACATCCATAACTTTCGATGTAAAGTTTTCGCCCGGAATACTGACCTTCACCTTCTACCATCAAGGCTTCACCCTGGCGAGACTCATCGTGCAATGTGCTTAGGCTTGAATCTTTTAAATTAATTGATCGCTCAAACATCCTTTATCGAATAAGTTGTAAAAATAAGGATTTTTAATTAAAATGACAATTTGGCAGAGTTACTTTTTGGGATATACTCAAAATTTTAATTTGAGTTGACACTTGGTATAATTCATGAATACCTTTAAGAAATAGGTTAACTTAGTGCTCAAGTGTGAGTGATCTATGTTTCTTACTGGTAAAAATTCAATACTCCGTAAATGGATTCTTTTATTGTTGTTACTACCTGCGTTATTGATAACTCTTGTAGCAGTTTATTTGAATTACTATTGGAAACCTATTTTAACCCAAAGAATCAAAGAGGCCGTTCATAATTCAACAGAGGGCCTGTACAGGGTTGAATTTGAAAATATTCGTGTAAATTTTGTGACCGGACGAATGAATGTCTCCAATATCAGGTTCATACCAAATTCGTTGGTTTATGAAAGATTGAAATCCGATGATCTTGCTCCAAGACATTTATATGAGTTTCAAATAAGCGAATTGATTTTAAAGAGAATTAAACCCTGGAAAATATATTCCTCCGGAAAACTTGAGATGGCTGCTATTGAAATTGACAGGCCAAACTTAAAGGTGATATTCTCCAAAACAAACACCAAAAAAGTTTCCGAAATTCAAGGTATTAAAAGGGCATATCAGCATATCTCGCCTTATTTGAATTCAGTTAAAATCGGTACCATTATTTTAAAGAATGCGGATTTCAAGTATATCGACCTCAGTGCTGAAGCTGGGGAGATTACCACAGAACTTAAAGATTTATATATTAGGATCAGCGATCTACTGATCGATTCGACTTCACACCTTGACCGCACCCGATTATATTATACCAAGGATATTTATGCAGAACTACTTGGTTATAAAACTATCACTGCTGATGGGAATTATAACATTCAATTTAGTGAGTTTAAAGCATCAACTGCCGGGCGCTATGCTCATGTAAGGGGTTTTCGTCTTGTTCCTAAATTCTCAGAGATGGAATTTTCCAGGAAGTTTAAATTCCAAAAAGAACGTTATTTCGGACAATTAGAAAACATCGAATTAGAACATATTGATTATAAGCTATTAAACCAGGACAGAAGATTGATAGCTTCTAAATTGACAATAAATCAAGGTAATTTATCTGTTTTTTTGAACAGGGGAATGCCGGATTCTATCAGAGACAAGGGTATCAATTTTCCTCAACCGGCATTCAGGCGATTCAAGCTCGATACTACAATCGATTCTGTGATTTTGAAGGATTTACAGGTCAATTACTCAGAGTTTAACCCCAGCTCCAGGCGCAAGGGAACACTCTCATTCGGAGCAATCAATGGAGTTCTGGTCAATGTAACGAATGATTCGATTAATCTGATTAAAAATAAATTTTGTAAAGTCGAACTAACTTCCCTTTTGATGAACCGTGGTCGCTTGGACATGGCCATGAATTTAAATTTACAAGACTCCAAGGGCACATTCGATTTTTCAGGGAAACTCGGGAATTTGGATGCGGAAATGTTCAATTCGGCTATTCGGCCATTATCTCTGATTGAAGTTAAATCGGGGTTTATCAATCAGATGGTTTTTAATGGCAGAGGAAGCACAGATGGGGTCAAGGGGAATCTGACCTGTTATTACAATAATCTGAAAATTAAACTTTTGGAGAGAAGCGAAAACTCGAGTCGTCTTAGAAATAAAGGCATTGCTTCAATTTTTGCGAATAGTTTAATTATTAAAGATGATAATCCGATGAAAGGTCAGGGTGTTAGAAAAGAGGTGTTTAATTATTACAGACCAGATCGTTCATCATTTTTTAATATGATATGGAAAGGATTTGCTGAGGCACTTTTAAATACCATTGGTTTTGATGCTGCCACTCAGACCGAGATAAAAACAAGGCTCAGGAAGATTGAAATTGAGCGTAGCAATCGGGAAGACAGGCGCGATGATCGGATAAGGAAACGTGGCATTCGAAGAATGAATAGATCCGAACCAGGTACAAACTGACAAGCGCGTACATTACATAATAGTAATACGTCCTTTACCCAATTTCATTCCTGAAATTATCATTTATCAGCTTTTTTGCCTCCGGTATTAGTCCGGGCTTGACCCGGACCCTACCAAAAAATTCCACCCATGCTCGTCAACAGATCGCCCATATCTTAATTCATTCAATGATTCGAGTACGCGATTTGAGAAAACCCGTTTTTCGGGGTCAGGGAGGGTGTAAAGGTCACCCTCATATCCGATTTCAGCAATATGAGCTATGGTTGCAGCTGTTCCCACACCAAATGCATCCGTGATACGACCTTCTTTAATTCCGTTGATGATTTCTTCAACTGAAATCCTGCGTTCTTCAATCTCGATATTCCATTTTTTTGCAAGCGTTAAGACCGTATCCCGGGTTACTCCTTTTAAAATGGTATCCCGTGTAGATGGAGTTAATAATTTTCCATCCATCATGAACATAATATTCGCGGCACCCAATTCCTCAACATAGGCATGTTCTTTGGAATCTGTCCAGATCAGCTGATCAAAGCCTTCCTGAGTAGCTTTCATAGCCGGTAGCATGGAGCCACCATAATTTCCAGCAGCTTTAGCAAAGCCAAATCCCCCATCGCACGCTCTTGAATAATAAGTTTCGACTTTTACTCTGAGATTTTTTGAAAAATAAGGACCAACCGGACCTGTTAAAACCATATATCTATAAGTGGCAGAGGGTGTGACACCTAAAAAAGGGTCAGTTGCAAACATAAAAGGCCTGATATAAAGGCTATGATTTGCTTTTGAAGGTACCCAGTCTCTGTCCAGATCAACTAATGTTTCTAAACTTTTTAAAAAAGTATCAACCGGAAGCTCAGGCATGCACAAACGCTGTGCAGAAAGATTAAAACGTTCAGCATTTTTATCCGGACGAAAGATGATCACTTTTCCGTCGGCATGCTTGTAGGCCTTTATACCTTCAAAAAATGCTTGTCCGTAATGCAATGAAGAAATTGCAGGGCTCAATCCAATCTCCCCAAAAGGCACAATTCTGAAGTCTTTCCATTTTCCATCACTATAATCAGCAATGAACATATGGTCAGAAAAGGTCTTTCCAAAAGGTAAATTATCGAAATCTATGTCAGCCAAACGCGATTGGGCTGTTTTGGTGATGGAAATATCTAATTTATCGGACACGGTATTAAAATTTAATCAGGGGGGCAATTTAGTGATTTTTGTTGAAAAACCGTGCTGTAAGCTAATTTAGATGCCTTAATTTGTGTTTTTGGCTTAAAACTTTAAGCTTAATAGAGTATTCGGAATTTAATGGTATGGTCTATCTGCTTTAGAGCCTTCAATACTTTTTTATCATATTCATCACTCACATCTGTAATAACATAGCCAATGCTTGGATTAGTCATCAAATACTGACCCACAATATTGATGTGATGATCAGCAAATACCTTGTTGATTTGAGCCATTATACCAGGCATATTTTTGTGAATATGAATCAAACGATGAGCTCCCAAAATTCGGGGAAGTTGTAGGTTTGGGAAATTTGCGCTCACATAAGTATGCCCATGATTGATAAAATTGATCATCCTTTTGGCGATTATATCCGAATTTTTCGGACTGTTTTTGCGATCATCAAATATGACAATTCCCATATCCGTACACAATCCATGTGAAAGTCTGGGTTCACTATTTCCAAGATATCCGATGGTTTTTAACTTGACCGCACGTTCCAGTTTTTCTCTTTCCAGGATTTCACCTTTCGCCAATAGCATCATCCCAACATCCGACACATATTTTTCCTCGAAAGTTTTTTTATGGCGGATTGAAAATCCATCTTTTTTTAAGGTTTGAATCGCTACATCAGGGACGTCCCCAATGACCAAACAAAGAATCCTGTTTTTTGGATAGGAGATAGCCCGGGGTAAATTATTGACATACAGAAATTCATCAAAACTTGGAGTGACATGATCGGCTTTTTCAGCAACGGTTTTGCGCTCGATATTTTCTGTAAACGCATAAAATTTTTTTATCATCCCAAATTCCTTCAGTTGGAAATCTGAATGTCCGTCGCCTATGCCATAAATATCTCCCTTGAGGTCGAGCTCTTTCAACAGTTTAACTTTTCCACCCTCATTCGAAAGGGGGTTATTCTCATCATATCCTATGATTTTACCACTTTCATCAAAAATAAATGTGTTGGCATAAATGTTTTCTTTAGGGATATGATAGGGAAGAACAACCGGAGTGATAAATTCTTTAAATCCACCGGAGACGATGAGAACCTTATCGGAATGTTTTTTGAAAAATGTTTTATTACGAGAAAATGAGGAGGAAACTTGCTTTTTCAAAAGGCTGACCAATTGTTTTAAATGATCGCGGTTAGCCCCTAATAGCTGTACTCTCCCAGAGAGGCTTTCACGGAAGGACATTTTACCCTCCATGGCCGCATGGGTGAGATCTTCAATTTTCTGATAAATTTTTTCTCTATTAGGATGATTCTTTAAGGAGATACGAGCCAGTACATCCAAGGCTTCCACTTGGGTGAAGGTGCTGTCGAAATCAATGATATAAAACTGTTTCAATTTTTTATTAATCAGTGGGTTAACAATTTTTAAGATTTAGGCAAATTTCGCTGATGGATTCATCAACAGATTTAAAATCAAAATTTAATGCCTTTTTGATTTTTTCATTGGAAAAGGATTGCTTTTTGAATGCACTGCGAACGGTTTCTGAACTAAGATTATTTTTTTTTCCGGTCATTATGGCCATCAAGCGGCCTCCAATCCAGGCCATGTACATCATCCAAGGTTTTAACGCAATTTTCGGTGGTTCCATTCCCAGTTTCCTTGCTATCCTAGAAAAAAACTCTTTATAAGTGAGGTTTTCTGAGTTCAGTATGAACCGTTCATCTGAAAATTTACTATCCATTAAAAGAATCATCGCTTTGGCAACATCCGTAACATCCACGTAGCCGCAACTACCACCTGGAAAATAATTCAGCCCCTTTCGAATGGATTCAAACAACTGTCCACTTCCTTTATTGCCAGCATTCCTCCCAATAATAATTGAAGGATTAACAATCACTACATTTAAACCTTCTGCTGCTGCTCTGAAAACCTCCATCTCGCTATTATATTTTGAGATCGAATAAAAACTCTGACCAGATCCTATTTGCCATTGATTTTTCTCGGTAATCAGGTTCCCTTTTTTACTTCCACCAAGTGCTGCGATAGAACTCACATGTAAAAAGCGTTCAATATTTTTTTCCATTGCAAGATTGAGTAGGTTCGAAGTACCTTCCACATTTACCCGAAGCATTTTTTTCCTGTCTTTCGCATGAAAAGATATGAGTGCAGCACAATGATAAATACGACTTACACCATCCATAGCCTCGCTGAGAGCGAAATAATCAAGAATATCGGCATTAAACCATTCAATTTCTTTGATATCTGCCAAAATTGAGGGTATTTGAGAGCTATCACGCTTAAGTGCTCTGATTTTCTCTCCTCTCAGCAACAATTGGCGGATTAATTCTGAACCTAAAAAACCGGTAGCGCCGGTAACTAAAATCATTCGAATGAATTTTTTTAAATGCTTTCAAAAGTAATTGAATAAACTGATATTTGCTTTGAGTCTGTTCTCAATTATCTGATTCTTCTTGAATTTTTTTAAAGCAAAATTAATCGGGGGCTGTTCAATGACAAAAAAGCAATTAAATTACAGAACCAATTATTATGTCTTTATCCGATTTTCTTAGTCCGCTAAACCTCAATGAAATTAGTCCGGAGAATGGTTTTTACACCAGTCATCTAGGAGCCAAGATAGATTCTTATTTTTCGGATTTCCCCGATCTGGATGAAGGTTCATATGATATTGCACTGATAGGTGTTTTGGAAGATCGAAATGCCATCAATAATACAGGAGCAGCCTTAGCTCCGGACATCGTCAGAAAAAAATTTTATGAATTGAATGAATGCAATTATCACTCTCGTATTGTTGACCTTGGGAATATTCGTGCCGGTCATAAAGTATCAGATACTTATGTTGCCTTGAAACTGATTGTTTCTGAACTTATCAAAAAAAATATTTTTCCTCTTATAATTGGTGGTGGTCAAGACTTGACTTATCCCCAATTCATGGCATATGAAGAACTTGAACAAAAAGTTGACCTTTTGGTTGTGGATTCGCATTTTGATTTGGATGACAACCGGGACGATACCGTTGAGACTACCTCCATTTCTTATTTGAATAAGATATTTTTACATGAGCCTAATTTCCTCTTTAATTTTAGCAATATCGGTTATCAGACCTTTTTTGTCAATCAGGATAGCCTCAAATTGATGGATAAGCTTTATTTTGATGTACATCGTTTAGGCGACTTCTCTGGTAACATAAATCTTGCTGAACCGATAATTCGCAATGCGAATATGATAAGTTTTGATATTTCCGCGATTCGTTCTTCAGATGCCCCGGGTAATGCCAATGCAACTCCAAATGGATTTTATGGCGAGAATGCCTGCCAAATAGCCAGGTATGCCGGTATGAATGATAAGCTTTCTTCCTTGGGATTTTATGAGTTTAATCCTGTGTTTGATTTGAACGGACAGACATCTATGCTGCTGGCTCAAATGATTTGGTATTTTGTGGATGGATTTTATAACCGTAAGAAGGAATTCCCTCTCCTGCCTAAATCACAATACATTACCTATAGAGCCGGACTCAAAGATGGTTCTCATGAACTGGTATTTGTCAAGAGTAAAAAATCAGATCGCTGGTGGATGCAGGTACCTTACCCTGCAGCAAAATCCAAAAATAAAAGACATCACCTGGTTCCTTGCCGATATGAAGATTATCAAACCGCTAATTCAGGGGAAATGCCTGATTTATGGTGGAAGACGTATCAAAAGCTTATTTGAGTTGTAAGTATTAAGTGTTAGCTTTTAAGTTTTATTTTGTTTTTTCAGTCAAATCAGTTGCTCATAATGGACCTTTCCTGAATATTAATAGGATTAATTAACAAAGATCAAAGAGTAAAGAAATTAACGATAAATTTGAAATGATTCGGTTTAACCAACCAGATAAAACCACTAACAACCCACATGCTACTACTCGGTATCGACCTCGGCACTTCTTCAGTTAAAATTTCTGTTATTGACTCTCAAACTCAGGAATGCCTGTGTACGGTACAATATCCTGATACTGAAACTGCAATTATTGCAGCACATCCCGGATGGGCCGAGCAATCGCCCGAAGTATGGTGGGAAAATGTTCAGCAGGCAATCATCAAGGCAAATTCTTCCGGTTTTTACAATCCCTTGGATATTGGAGCGATAGGTATAGCTTATCAAATGCACGGACTTGTACTTGTTGATAAACAAGGAAATGCACTTCGAAATTCAATTATTTGGTGTGATAGCCGGGCGGTAGAAATTGGAAATCTGGCATTTCATGCAATTGGTGAACAAAAGTGTTTGGGCAATTTGTTGAATTCTCCCGGAAACTTCACAGCTTCCAAATTAGCTTGGGTCAAGCAAAATGAACCGGAAGTTTACGAGAAAATCCATAAAATAATGTTACCCGGAGATTTCATCGGAATGAAACTGAGTGGGGAGATTGATACCAGTGTTTCATCCTTATCTGAAGGTGTTTTTTGGGATTTTAAGAATAATGAACTTTCAAAGGACGTATTAGCATATTTTGGTTTTTCAAGGGATATTTTTCCTGAAATTAAGGCGGTTTTTGCAGATCATGGTGCCCTGAGGAAGGATATTGCCACCAAGCTTTCTTTAAAAACGGGCATTCCTCTAACCTACAAGGCTGGCGATCAGCCTAATAATGCACTTTCTTTAAATGTATTAAAACCGGGAGAGGTAGCAGCCAACGGAGGTACATCCGGGGTAATCTATGGAGTGTCAGACCAATTGACTTTTGATCAGCAATCGCGTATTAACAGTTTCGCCCATGTAAATTTTACAAAGGAACAGAAACGAATCGGGGTATTGCTTTGCATCAATGGTACTGGAATTCTGAATCGCTGGACCCGAGATGTGATGGCACCGGGATTTACTTATGATACCATAAATGCCGGGGCTTCCTTGATAAAAATAGGTAGTAATGGTTTGAGAATCCTTCCTTTTGGAAACGGAGCTGAGCGAATGCTGACCAATAAAAATATAGGCGCTCATTTTCATTGTATCGACTTGAACTTACATGACAGGGCAACTATTTTTAGGGCTGTTCAGGAAGGTATCGCCTTTGCTTTTCGGTACGGGCTTGATATCATGCGGGAGAACGGCATGAAACCCGGTCTCATTCGTGCAGGTAAAGCAAATATGTTTTCAAGTGAACTATTTATTGAAGCATTTGTCAACGCTTGCGGTGTTCCTGTAGAATTGTTTAGCAATGAGGGTAGTATCGGAGCAGCAATTGGTGCCGGAATTGGCGTTAAAGAATTCAATACCGAAAATGCATTTGCAAATTTGAAAGCCCTTCGCATGATTCAGCCTAACAAATCAACAGAATACGAGGATGTTTATCAGGATTGGAAAGAATTGCTGATAAGGCATTTGTAGGCTAGCTTCGTAGTACTCCTTCATCCCGATCTGCGACGAAAATCGTCATGATGCACAGATATTTTGCTCTGTTGATCTATCTTTTGCTGGCAAATGCAATCCTTATCCTAAGATTCATTAGGGCAAAAAAGATAGAGCTGCCATCTGGATTTGCTAAGCAGGGTCTGTGCTTCTATTACCCGACTGCCCGCGCCGATGAAATACAGTTCTGACTAAAATAAACCTTGCCGAAGGAGGTAGCTTCCGGTTGCTGGTCATTTGAAACAGAACACGATTTCAAGCCGGAACTACCCCGGAGGAAAGGGCTGAACCGGCCCATAACACACAGGTATTGATTTCCAAAATTTAATCAAGATGAGACTACAGCCTTACCTGATGAATGATAAGCGTATTATTTTAATCTTCCTTGTATTCTAAATACCTTTTTGAATTTTATTGATTTTCGATTTATTAAGAATGTAATTTCAAGGCGTTTCGGCCTCAGCTGAACGCTGTTTCTAAAACCTAGCCAATTTTTTTCTATTGGTACGGCCCTTTGCAGAATTGAGAGAATCGAACTCAGGTTAGTTAGATAGTTTGATGATCGACTCCAAATAGTTTGGATATCCCTTACCAAACTGAGGATGAGTGGAGGCCGGTAAGTTACTTAGTGCCGTAACAATATGCCTCAATAAATGAGGATTATTCCTGTTTCCCTCTCCCAAAATGATAATCTGCAAACCTGATAAACTGTTTCCAGTCGTACACAGTTAAATCATGCTTGCCTTCCCGGTTATGATACGCTAATGGAGATTCAATGATTGGTGTATTTAATTCTGGAGGTGAATGGGGCAAAATGGATTTTAAACCATATAAAGCATATACCTCTTCTGCGTTTTTTAGCGATAAAAAAGTACCCTTTGGATCAGCCCAAAGGTCTTCGGATGCATTGGTTGAATAAACCGGTCGTGGGGCGATTAATGAGATCAACATATGTTGATCGACAGGTAAAAGTTCTTCATGACCATTGTATTTCTTATAATTTGTGCTGAACCAATGCGGGAAGGAAGTATTAATTCTGTTTACTCTTTCGCCAAATTGCCTGCGGGCCAGTGCTGCTCCTGTACTTCCTGAACAATTAGTTACACAAATAGCAAAGCGCTGATCCTGAGCTGCTGCCCAAAGTGATGCTTTTCCTCCCCTCGAATGCCCGGTGAGTACTATCTTCTTTGTGTCGATTTGAGGATCAGTTTCGAAATAATCCATCACCCGACTGGCCCCCATCCCCAGGCACCTATTGCACGCATACCATTTTCTGCACTTAACTGATCGGGGTATAATTGCATGACTCCGTTCATGAACTCATCTTTATTATCCGGAGCCAGATCGCTGACATGAAAAGCAGCAATGGCATATCCTGCTTCAATGAGTACTTCAGCAGGCCAGAATTCACTGATAATCTGACGACTGGGGTCTGTATTCTCCTTGCCGCGATTATTGATTAGTAAAAATGCAGGAACAGGTTTTGATGCATTTTTTGGAATAAAAAGGAGCAAATTAATTCTGACATTTTTATCCTTGTTAAATACCTCAATCAGCACTTCTTTACGATGTGATTTGCCATTCATGCTGTTTTTGTCCTCGCTTAGGATAGAAAACCGAATATCTTCAAAAGACTTAGGGACTTGTCCGTAGATATTATCTTCGAATAAAGTCAATACTTCAGGCCTTCTGATTTTTTCCCATTTTGATTTATTTTTTATCGCGTTGTTTGTGCTTGACTTAAGGGCATCCGGAAGGGTATAGTAAGGCACTTTAGACTCATCATAGTTTGATTCTTCATGATTTTGTGCATGAAGTTGAATGAAAATTATCAGACCTAGGCAAGTTAAGAAATAGCTTTTCATGAGGTTTTAATTTGGAGTTCCGGAGGTATGATTAATCCGCTTATAAATATAGTTTTTTGAAAATAAATTGAGCTTTCTGAATTATTATCAGGAACGATAATACCGATCCTGGCCTTTCGAAGGCATGTGCATGATACACATGGTTACAATTTATTTTCAAG
>Ga0194133_10005322_pt1 | contig 16457 bp, 8 predicted proteins | sample TA2KigOf40mmetaG_FD_155448 | JGI IMG/M metagenome (GOLD analysis project Ga0194133, IMG submission 155448) | Freshwater microbial communities from Lake Tanganyika, Tanzania - TA2015055 Kigoma Offshore 40m | ecosystem: Environmental > Aquatic > Freshwater > Lake | place: Tanzania: Lake Tanganyika... | reverse complement strand
AAAAAAGCAAAGTTGGAAGAGTAGAGTAGCCCAATTTTATGTGATGCAGTTGTCTGTAATTATTGTTAGAGAACTCTATACTGTAACACCTCACCAACCTCCTGGCTGATCCTTTGAAATATTTACTTAAATTCATGTCACTTAAAGTAAGCTGCCTTAATTGTAAGTTAGTTTGACACTAAAGATCAAATGAAAATAAGTTCATTTTAATCAAGTTTCTGCACCACAATCAATCTTGACTGAGATGATAATTAATTAACTCAAATCCAGGCTCAAACAATTGACCCAAACAAGGAATTGAACTGCATTCTCTCAAAACAAAATAATCTGGGGCAGTACAGATACACTTGATGATAATGTGTGACCAACGCCTTTGTAAGAGACCCGCCATAGTCATAATAAAGTCTACAGTCATTGCAGATTACTGTAGCCTTGACTGAGTGTGCCTTGTTGATTTTTTTGTATTTTGGGGTAGAAAAATTGCTGGCATGGCCAGGGATTGAATTCACACTCAGCCAGGTGCCTTTGACCTGCCAGCTAGAGTGACCCCTATTTTGCCACAACTAAAAGGCCTCACCGACCATTAAAGAGATAATCATGGTGTTGACCCAGGTTGGGTCGGGTCAGCTATTTTCAGTTTGGGTTTGTAAAATTTCCCCTAAAAATGTCAAATTTTACAATTTTTACTCTTCGGGCCAAAAAAATATCTTTGGGACGGGTCAAAGGCGGGTCGGCCTCTTATTTACTGCGGGTCAAAAGTAAGCTCGGTTCGGGTCAGGGCCCACCTCTACAACCAAGTATAAGACTTCACTTTACCTTAAAGTCTCATCATCATGATTAAATAATTAACAAGAATAAAAGCTGGAAATTTATATTAAATGTTGTTCTAAGATCCCTCCTCACTTTAGTAAATCTTGCATTTTTAAGGTCAATCCTTAAACTCTCAAAAATCTTAAGTTACAAGTATGTGATGAAAAATGTACATTGAAAAGTTCTGTGAAAAAACTCAAAAGTATTAGGAGATTTTTGACCTTTGTTGACCTGGCTGAAACTTGCCTTGCTTTTCGAACTGATTCAGAGTTTACCTGTAAGCTTGTTTTGTTAAATCATCTTTTAATTCAATAGTTGTACAAAATAACATGTTCTCAAAAATTTGCTAGATCTGCATATTATTGCTGATCAACTAAATTTGCAACGTTTGAAATAAATACAAGTGCTTCAAGATACAATCAGACTTTAAAACTTAGGATACTCTTAAAGGTATTTTCATCTTAAAAAATGCCTTCAAAAGAGCCATTGCAAATTGTTTACTCCAACTTTTAAGGTCTTGTTTTTTAGAAATCCATAGTGAAATACTGTAGATAATGCTCAGCCATTGTAGCCATCAATGCATGACAACCCTTTAGTATTCTGATTCTGGCATCATCTATCATCATTTAGTTTTTTATTTGTCCTTGTTTGTGCATAACGTATAACACGGGAGGGGCTTGAAAAATTTTTTGTCAGCCGTCTGTCCGTCACCTCAAAAGGCTCCCTCAGCCTTGAAGCAAGTGGGCTAAAAAAATTTTGTTTGAGAGATTATTGCCTTGCAAGGAAATTTGAGAACCAGATTTTTGAATTTTTATCTAGGAGCTGAGATAAGAGATTTTATATTTTTCGCTGGCTAGACTAGTCTGTGCATGTAAGCAAGAAAGCTTGCGGCGCCTGCGCTGCTTGGCTAAAATCTATCTTCCTATACATAATTTCAACCAACTAGCTTTAAACCTGAGGGAGCCTTTTTAGGTGCGCGAATAGGTTGTGTGTAATCAAATATTAATTATTACGAAAGACTTTTGCGGGTTGGTATTTTTCAAAGCAAAAAATACCCGTCTACTTAATTGATTATATCATGATTTATTCTATAATGCTCTCCTTTTATTAGAGTTACTTTGTGACTGACTATGATCCCACTATTGAGGACTCCTACACCAAACAGTGTGTCATTGATGACCGGGTGGCCAAGTTGGACATTTTGGACACAGCTGGACAAGAAGAATTTTCAGCCATGAGAGAACAATATATGAGATCTGGGGAAGGATTTCTTCTTGTATTTGCCTTCACTGACCGTGCTTCTTTTGATGAAGTAAGAATAAGAATTTATTTAATTTGAGTAAAACACCTAATGAACAAGGCAGCAACGTTGTTGTTTACAAATGCCAAAAAATAAGAGTAGGATTAAGTGTGATTTTTACCTATTTATCTGAAAATTGACAAGGATATGATGCATGTCCTGCCCCACAACAAGCATCAAAGACAATTGTTCGTTGTTTCAAACAAGCATATAATGTATCAAGGATGACCTCTGCATATCTTGAATCCATGGGCCCATCTAGACACAGGGAATAATTATAATAGAAAGTTTTCATCTAAGAGTATCTGAGTCAATATTTTAATTAATAATCCAAAAGTTCGATGAAGGAATTTTTTGATCCTACAATATACAAAGAAGTAGTTGGTGAAGAAAAGTGTTCGATGTTTCAAACAAGCATATAATGCATCGCAAGGATGAACTCTGGATATGTTGAATCTATGGGTCCATCTAGACACAAGGAATAATTATAATAGAAAGTTTTCATCTAAAAGTATCTGAGGCAATATATTAATTAATTAATAATCCAAAAGGTCGAAGAAGGAATTTTTTGATCCTTCAATATACAAAGAAGCTAGTTGTTGAAGAAAAGTGTTCTTGTTTCAAACAAGCATATAATGTATCAAGGATGAACTCTGAAAATGTTGAATCCATGGATCCTTCTAGACACAAGGAATAATAAATAGAAAGTTTTCATCTAAAAGTATCTGAGTCAATATATTAATTAATTAATAATCCAAAAGGTCGAGGAAGGAATTTTTTGATCTTACAATATACAAAGAAGTAGTTGCTGAAGAAAAGTGTTCGTTGTTTCAAACAAGCATATAATGTATCAAGGATGAACTCTGAATATGTTGAATCCATGGGTCCATCTAGACACAAGGAATAATTAATAGAAAGTTTTCATCTAAAAGTATCTGAGTATCTTTATTAATAATCCAAAAGGTCGAGAAAGGAATTTTTTATCTTACAAATATTACATACAAGCTTGTTGTTGAATTTTAAAAATATCTTTGCTGAAATTCCAGTTTCCAACTTTAATGCTAAAATAAGAGAAATGTGATACATCTTAATGCAATATGGAAATGGATATATTTTTAGACTGAGTTGACAAAGAGATGCAATTTCATCAAATTGTAATGGAAAAGCTTTTAATATTTTTTTGTAAAATATTTATTCACACAGAACTGGATAAAAATTGGACTTTTGTTTAATATGATGAAGTAATGAAGAAACCTTGCCTTTAATAGTCACGGGTGAGAGGTCAATAGACACTTGAATGAGAACAAAGATCCAAGGATGTGGGTTCAATCCCAGGCCAAGGCACCCTCAGTCAGGGTCATGCTTATCTGTAGTGATCACAAACATAATTTTGTGGCTTTGTCAGGACTCATTTAAAGGCGTTGAACGTGCATTGACATCTGATGAGTCTTTCATTTTTAAAGAGGCTCAGAATAAGGAACAGTAAGCTGTTTGATAAATGTATCATAGTACACGCTCATTTACCCTCTTTTTTGCGCTACGATATTTTTCACTTGTAAGCTCAAAGTCATTTCGAACAGGTTGCCATTGTTTAGCTTCCTTTCCCCCTTTCATTAGTAAGTTCACCTAAACAGGCTACCACTGTTCTCACTCTGGCTCTTTTATTCCCGCCAATATTCTACCCTCTTCCAAGAGGTCCGATATTTCTTGATCCGATCCCTCCTTTACTTTTGTATATAAAGCATCACTTCCCCCTCAATAAACAGTTCAGTATTGATTCTTTTCTTGATTTGGAAGGTCTCCACTGGGATTTTAGCTCAACGATCATGTCTCCTCCCGTTTCTGTTCCGTATCGCATCCATTTCGACGCTGAAGCATCAAACATGCTAAATGAGCAAAAAGTTCTTTGACTATTGATAAATTTCAAACAATCAATTATTTTTTGCTGAGAGCTTCTAAAGTTACTTTTAAACACCTTCTGTCTAAAATACTCTCTGAGAGTGCATAAAATATGTTGCATGGGTTGAGTATCGATGTTGGTCTCCCTCTTTACTGAGTCCTTTTAGCAATAGACAGATTTGACCAAGCAAAAAAGATGGATTTTGTTAAAATTTATTCTAACTGTACTTTGAAATAAATCAAATTAGAAGGCGAGGGAGGCAGTGAGTTGTTAATTTTTTACATGAAAAACAGCTGGCAGGGTTGAGGATTGAACCTGCTCGACCTTAGATCTCAATAGGTTAATTGGGGTAAGGCTTTGACGATTACCTGGGTTCAAGTTTTCATCCCCTATGAGGTGTGAGAAAAATGAAGTTTCATTTTTATAATTGTCTCAAAATTAGTGATGGGTCTGGGTCAAAAATTTTTGACCCGGGTCGGGTCGGGTCAATTTTTTGTGGCTTGGATCGGGTTGGGTCAGACATTTATGGTTTGGGTTTGAATTTGAAAATTTCCCCTAAAAATGTCAAATTTTAAAATTTTTCCCCTTCGGGTCAAAAAAAATTGCTTCGGGTTGGGTCGTAAAGTATCCGGGTCAAAGCCGGGTCAGTCTCTTATTCACTGCGGGTCAAAAGTAAGCTCGGGTCGGGTCAGGGCCCATCTCTACTCAAAATGCTCATATTTTTGCTAACACATTTTTTATTTATTCTATTTATAGGTTTCTAAACTCCATCGTGAAATCTTACGTGTCAAGGATCGTGATGAGTTTCCCATAATGCTAGTTGGAAACAAAGCAGACCTGGATGACCAAAGAGTGGTACAAAGACTTTATACTATTTTTCACATTGACTTCCCGTTTACTGTTACCCAAATATTCAAGATTTCGAATGAAGAAGCTCAGGCTCTATCCCGTCAGTTGAAGATCCCTTATATTGAGTGCAGCGCCAAGACAAGAATGAATGTTGACCAGGTCAAATATTAAAAATAGTTGAAGAGTGAATAATATTCTCATATTTATGTATGAAATTTTTTCATCAGGCATTCTATGAACTTGTGAGGCTAGTCCGGAGATTTCAGGCCCTGGAACGTCCCAATTCAAGCTCTAGAGGTGAAGATGGACGTAAAAGGAAGAAATCAAAGTGTGCCATTCTCTAGAAAAACAAAGAAGCAACAATACCCAAGCAACAGCTATTATTAACAAAAAGAAAAAAAATCTCAAAGCACAAAACCTTGTTGATAATCTCATCCTGCCTATCCCCCTCCTCCCACCCCCTTTTTTCAACCTTTATTTTATTTGCAATTCAATGTTCTAATCAGCCAAATCAATTTAACAAACCTTTTTAATGAAGACATATTTTTCATCTCAAGAATACGCTTCTTTGGGTATTAGGTTCAACCTGAACTAAAGCTAGCTTACAGACCCCACAGCCCAAGAAAAAAGAATGTTTATCTTCAAAAGATAATAACTTAAAACTGATTCTAACTCAAGGACAGTTCCCAACTTACTCTAGCCATGTGTCCAAATACTCTAGTCAATTCAAATTTAATAAATTGTATTCACTAAAAACAATTGAAAATGTTATAATGTTATAATGATTGTTATAAGTGCCGTCAGTTCTTAAATAACTTATATATTTTACATGCAAAATAAACCACTAAGAGCTGTAACACTCACACAAAAATGATCCCCCTGAATTATCCTTCCCCTTATCCCCCTTCCCCTAACCTGGTACCAGGTACCTGCTTTGTTTTTGATTGCAAGTATCAAATGCAAACGATAATCATTTGCTTGTTTATGAAACACTTGTTCCCAAAGCAAGGAATTAAGACTTCTTTATGAGTCTAGCTGAGGTAATCTTTAAAACAATTTTGGAACGATTTAGTGCCATGTTAAAAATTAATTTTCTGTCAAAATGATCTTTTTCCACAAATGATTTCCTGATGGCAGGCAACGAAAGCCAGTGTATAAAGAAAAGACTCGAGCCATATTTTGTGTGTTAATCTTGGTCTTAATTTCTGGTACAGAGCCACATGACAAAAATATTAATTTGTGCTATCAAAAGAGTAACCAAAATAAACTATTTCTCTGAAAGTACTTTATGTTCTCATAGAATACAGGATTGAAAAACTAAAAGCTTGAAGAACTTTAAACACAAAGCTGTTTAATTTCTGCGAGATATTTATGCTTAAGAGAAGGAAGGATAGAGTTTTATAAGCTAAGGGCTTTGCGAGCAGCAGTGGGAGACTATAAAAGAAAAATCCCAAAAGTAATGCTGGATATTATCTCTAAACGTGCTACCCCAAAACAATGGGCCAATTACACCACGGCCTCAATGGCCATTGAACTTTATAATGGAAAGGAAACAAGACTGGGAGAAACCCTAAGAAACATTAATGACAGGCAACCTAAGAAAGGAATCTTCTTTGACAGCTCGAAATATAAAATTAGAAAGCAAAGCTTTGTAAATAGATTACATCTTTTCTCATATGTTAATTTCGAATGGATTGGACCATATAGTGAAGACTACATCAGACAAAATCTAAAAAAGCTTTTCATTGTTCAACATTAGAAATTATAATAACTTCAAGTACTTAATTGCTTATACAATTCTGACAAAAGTATCACAACTTGCAATTTGACAATTTTTATCTGTAAAACCAATCTGTAGTATTTGCAGATCTTAAATGGGGCAAACATATCTCCGATTTGGGGAATGTGTGTCCATCTCACAGCTTTTAAAAAGTATGAATTTGAAATGTATTTGCATATCATTTTTGCAAGATGAAGCCTAAGAGTAATAAATACAAATACAAAATACAAAGCTCAGGCAAAATTGGTGGAATGCTTAATTATGGTTATTTTTGATCAGAAGTCCTTTCAACTCAAGCTAGTTGATACCTTTTCTTAAGAAGTTACAAATGACTAGGGTGGAGAGTTTTAACAGCAAGGTTTGAAGCTAGGTTTTCCTTGTGCAATCTCTCTCTGAACATGAGGTTTAAAAAGTTTATTAGACCACATCTCTCAGAGTTTTATATCAGGTCTTTCTTTTTTTACAATTCAAGTGAACAAACAAGTTCCAAAGCAAGGGTCGCCGTGGACTACTGGTTAGAGCAATCCCCAGTCTGGGTAAAATTCTTGCCTTAATTGATCATTTCCAGCAGATGATTATCTCAGTCAGGATTGATTGTTGTGCAGAAACTTGATTTGTAATTAGTTGTCTCTTAATATTTGACTCTTAATTATAAAAAAACACAATCAAGTGACTGTGAGACACAACTTTCAGCAACAGGAATTATTGTAAAGTCAACACCACTAGTTGTTAGAATAATCAGTTCCTCAACAAAAAGCTGTCAATCAAACTAAATATGAGATTTTTGATCTTTGTGGATGCTGCAATTGGAAAGATTTTGTACTTTGATTATTAGAAAAACTGGCAAACTGATTTCTGTTTAGAAACCTGAAGTCTCCTCTGGATTCCAGACTAACCTGATTTATAGATAGATGCACCTTGTTTTTAATGTCATCCTAAAATTGGGACAATATTTGCAAACACTTGGTGATTCTTACTACCACTTAATTGTTGATGGGCTTCTATCCATCTAGAAAAACTCTTATTGTCCGAAGTGCTTTTTAGATGTGTATTTTAAAATTACAATCATGGAGTGTGATTCAAATATTATGCTTTCAGTTTTGGACATGTTATTATTTTATAAGAATAATATTTTGAAAATTACCTTAAACAGGTCATTTTAAAATCCTGAAAATATCAGGTTACCCATTTACTGCTTTTTTCACCTATTATGGAGTCAAATTTTTGTCCCTTTGGGCATGGCGAGTCTAGTGGTAGGTCCAGATAAATTTATTTTTGACCCGGGTTTGGTCAGACATCTCTGCTTTGGGTTTGGAAAATTTCCCCTAAAAATCTCAATTTTTCAATTTTTTCCCTTCGGATCAAAAAGTACTCGGGTCAAAGGCGGGTCTGCCTCTTATTTACTGCGGGTCAAGAGTATGCCAGGGTTGTGTCGGGTCCGGTCAAGGCCCATCTCTAGCATGGTCTCTGTTCTTTCTGCACCTTATCATTAAATGATCTTGAACTTTTAAACTTATTTCAAGACACTATAAACCCTTCTTTCTAAGATAACCTCAACCAATAAAACACACATTTTCAATTCTTTATAGCCATAGAATTGTTAGATAATAGAATAGGTTCTCTAAACATATCAATATTTATTTTTAAGTTGTGATTTTGAAAAGAATCACAAATTTTGAGCTTGATATATTGCCTTCCAAAATACTCTAATTTAATTTTGATGTAGACTTACTGGACACAAACACTTCAAACTCTGACCACCTGATCCGAATTTGGTTTCTTTTGTAAGTGTTGGATCTCATCATGTATTTGAATTTTTTTTTCAAGATTTGGCACCGGTATAGAAAATTCTTTATCATTTGAAAAAACTTCTTGAGAGGATGCCCAAAAAAATTTCTGGCCAAAATGGGCCAAGTTTTTGGTGAGATGAAAAGATACCAAAAAATAGGCCTCAATTTTTAAAAGTAATTATAATTCTTAAAACATTTCTTTTACAAAAAAATCAAAAATGAACAATGCATGCGTAATAACTTGATGATTACAGTTCCTTATGTTTCCCAAAATAAACCTCACGATTTAAATATTTTTTTATTGATTTAAGCGAAACACATTTTGAAAATTTTGTTCACATTGAGCAAAATATTATTTTAACACTAGAAAATAAATTACTTCAAATAAAAATTTATAATTAAACAATTTTGGTTGTAACAGAGTTTGTCCTTGGTCTGATTATGAATGAAACTGGAGCATATTTTGCATAGATTTGTTGGTCGGTCTCTTCTTCATCCTCACTTTCATCCTCAGAGGTCTGTATGGCTGATGAGCAAGACAACCGGGTATCTTCAATTAAGTTACTATTTGCAAGCCTGGTGACCGACACAAATGAAGATCTTAGAAGGCAAAATTCTTCGATGCGGTCACACGCCTCAATTAACATATCTTTTGGAACAGTTAGGACAATCCGGAAGAAATTAGCTATGTTGAAACATTTACCAGGAAGACAAAAGACAGACTGATCCTTTACAAGGGCTTCAACTACCTGGAGGTCGTTTTGGAAATCAGGGAATGAAGACATGTTGATTCCTACCATCATGTACATTGCACCCTCAGGCATGACAGGTTTCAAACCTGGAATCCTTTTCAGCCTTTCAAAAGCAAGCTTAGCATTGAATTCAATTGTGGAAAGGGTGTCTTTGTAAAAAGATTCTGGGGTTTCATGAAGTATTTTTGAAATGGCACCTTGAACAAGAGTGTTTGAGCCTATGATCCTTTGGCTCAAAGACTGCAGGCCATGCTGAACTCCACCTGTCTTAAAGAGATTGTTGGCATCGTGAATTGTTATCCATCCCAACCTCCAGCCTGGGATGAGGTATCGTTTGGTAAGGCCTCCACAGCTGAGTATTGGAACTGTTTTGGTAAGGCTGGCCATGGGTACATACCTCTTTTTGGCTCCCTCAAACACAAAGTGCTCATAAATCTCATCAGCAATTATAGGTATGCAGTTCCTTTCAGCAATTGAAATGATGTCCATAAGGTGGGCCTCATCAAAAACCGATCCACACGGATTTGAGGGGTTGTTCACAACTATGGCTCTTGTGTTTTCATTTATCAATGACTCCATATGTTTCAAATCTACCATCCAACTCTTTTCAGGTAAAAGATTGTACTCAAGAGTATCGATTCCAAGCCCTTTGGCTAATGTTGTATAGAGTGGAAACCCTGGCAAAGGGACCAAGATATTGTCTCCAGGATTAGCCAGCACACTGATGCAGAGGTCAAGCGCACAAGAACATCCACTGCAGAGAACCACATCCTCACCTTTGATAGTTATGTTGGGATTTTTATTGATATGTTTTGCCACAGCCTCTCTGGCCTCTGGATACCCAGTTGATGGTGCATACCCATTTCTCTTTCCACCTTCTATACTTTCCTGCATAGCCTCAGAAACAACCTTAGGTGGCTCCAAGTTTCCAAAAACTGTTGGATCTCCTATGGATAATGAAATCATTTGCTTCTCCGGATTCGGTCTCAGCTCCATGGTCTCAAGGATATTTCGAATGGGGTTAAAAGTTGTCTTCGCCATGACTGAAGACTCAACTTTCCATGATTTGGTCCTCGTGTTAAACTTATTTGACTCTGGAGGTAACATATTGACTTGTTTGATAAGACTGATGTTGCTTAATGGCTCAACGCTGCCTTTTATAAAAAAAATTTCCTCCCAAAGTAGGAGGCCTGTCTTTAGTGAGGAAAGATATTTTTTGGACAATCGATAACTTCAGGCCTCCAAAAACTGGTTGGACAAAAACATTTGACTTCCCACTGGATTGGGTTTTTTTGCTTTTTAATCATTTGAATCTCTATTCCTTTCTTCGTCATAAATTAAAACATTTAAATTTAGTCGCAATTCTATTCTCAAATTAGTATTTGGAAAAAGATCGAATATTAGATTCAGATAGAATCCAGTACAAACCGTTTTGCTCAGTTATTAATCCAGGCCACTTTCACAAATAGCAGGGCTTAAAGTATTTAAGCAATTGAATAAATTTGAATGAAACTGTCCAAAGTTTTGATCTATAATATCAACTTGAACCAAAGTGAACTGGAATAGTTTTAAATAAACATTGAAAAGAACATTTGAAATCAAGAGACAATCTCAACTGGGATTGAATCCTAAGAATCCAGATGAATGTAATTAACTTTGTGCAACAATAAAATCAATTTAAAATGATGTACTCTTGAAGTTAAGTTACTTTGAATAAAAGCCTGAGGGCAGTTGTGCCTTCCACCTGATGGTGTCTTTGAAAAAGATTTCAGAGGCTCGACCTGTTTCCACAGTTTCTGACTTGGATTCCAAGAACTGGTTTCAGTTGGATCGATTTAAAATAAAGATAAGCATTTGAATTGAAAAAATAATGAAAAAAGCCTTTATGATCGATGCTAGAAAAACCAAATATCAAAATAAACCAATTTTTATGGCTTAAAATATATTAAATACAAAATTCCTATATAATAATCACATAATCATACTTTTTTATGAAACTCAATGTTCCATTTAAAATAAAATTTGACTTAATTTATTCTGGTAAACTTTTTTCGAACATTAAGAATAGCCAATACCTTCATCTGGCTTGGTTTGAACCAAATTTCAGCTTGAATCTGATAAAAAAACTTGACTTTGGAGGCTTGCTATGTCATGAGATTGTTTCTTTTCAATCAATAATTGGGTGGATGAACATTCTAGAAAAGATTTCCAAATTATTAAACAAAAATATCTTAAACTCAAAAATTTTAATGTTGAATTTCTTTATAGGAACTGCGAATGTGAAATGGATTACACAATTTCTATCTTGTTTGGTTAGTTTTTTATTGTATTTTATAATTGAAAAAGTGTAAAATGGCTTTGAGAAGTAATGAAAAACATCTGAGTGAATATGAGATCTGAAGGGTTAAAATGGTGTTGAATGGTGATGGTACCCTTTCACTGAGCCCAAGGTGCCAAATGACATCAAAAAGTGTTGAACCCCAATAAAGAGACCCTGTCTGTCTAGGATTCCATATGAGTAAAAATAGAAGTTTTTTAAGTTTAATCTTTAAAAGAGACCTTTTATTTGATGACGTTTTCTCAGCTGTCAGAAAGTGAATTTAGATGGAATGGTGTTTTCAGACATGGCATTTCAAAATCACTAACATTTTTTTAAAATTGACAAATATTTTACATTTTCAAACTTTGGTCCAATTCAGATGTTTAAGTCACATGTTATGTGTGGCTATTTTACCTTGTAGATCACAAATTGCAGTTGTGGTGGAGTGAGATCTTCTATATCCATGTTTGAAGTCCCCCTCGAGGAAAAATTGAAATTGTATGTTCATCTTGTGAATTCTATTGTGGAAATTGTTGTTCTATTGGTGACAACAAATTTATTTGAAGTAGAAGCAAGTTGAACATTAAAATTGCCCTTCAAAGGTATGTCCAAATCATAAACACCACACCCACTTCCAGTGTAGGGCATTTCTCTGAAATAGTCTTATTTCTAGATTATTTGAAGTTAAATTATTTTGATACATGGAATACCTGATTGAAGCAACAGTTGTTTTCTTCTGTCTGTCATAAACTCTTATGAGACTCCTATCTGTTGCTCCAACAACTATGAAGTCCTTGCCCAGGTACTGTATGCAATTCAGATAGTGGGGTAAGGTATCTGTAGCCTCCACTTCACCAGTTATTGCACCAGTTGAATAATCTATGATCTGATAAAAATTGATATTTGATGATGCTAGTTTTATGACAGGGTCATTTTAATAAATGGCCATAGAGTTTAGATCTTCCCAGTAATAACTTTAGTTGGCTATAGCCCAAGATTTCAAGCAATCTATCTATGTATAAAAAAGTGACTGTTTGTACCTATGTACCCTTTTCACGCCTGAAACCGCCGGACCAATCTCCACCAAATTTTGCACTGACCTCCCCACCAATTCAGGAAAGGTTCTTAACACAAGCATGACCCGCCAACCCAACCCCTGGACCCAGGGGTACCCCAAACTCTAAAACTCAAACTGGTCACGGGAGAGAAAACTTTGTGTAACGTAAGCTCATCAAATTTTTCCCGGGCAGCGCTGGGGCCCGGTTGGCTAGTATATAATAATAACCATCTGGTGCAGTACAGACTCAGAGAGCCCCCTGCCATAGATGTAGAATTATGTCTTTAAACTCTTCAGTTAAATATTGCCCTGAACAAGGGTGCCTTGTTTATTTTTTTGCAATCTGGGGTTGAAAAATCTTTAAGTTATTAGTACTCATAGTCAGGTGATTTTGACCCCTGGGTTACAGTGACGCCTAGAAAGTAGAAACCCATAAAAACTGCGAGACTTCATTTCTTAGACTTACTTGCAAATTTTTCCATGGTCTCCAAGAGGCTGCCATTAATTCTCTTCCTCGCTTGTCAAAGACCTATAGAATACTCAAAGAAATGCTGGTCATAATATACATCCAGATTTTAAGCTTTGTACCAATCCTTCTCCGCAAACAAAGAGACCATAAGATGAGCGTACAGCATGTGGGGATCTGGCATCCCAAAACTGGAATAAATATTATAAATAAGATTTTTTGAGCAAGAAATGTCCAATTACCTGTAAAGTATTGTCCCAGCCTGCTGATACAAACTCGTGAGGATTCTGAGGATGATTTTTGATACAGAAAACTCGATTTGTATGTCCGTCTACCTTACTCGAACTCTGAAAAATTTAACAATTTTCAATAAATATGTACTTTAGATTTTGATGTTGTATAGGATTGAGAATATTGCAAGTTTAAAAATTCTTTAGCATTCCGTGATTTTTTATGAGGTTCAATACATCTCATTCAAATTAAGCAAAATCGAATTTCAATAATTTTTAGAGACAAAATTTTGTTACTTTTCATCAAATTACTCTTTAGCTATAAATCATAAGTAAAAAACCAATTCAATTTTGATCAACTCACCAAACTTTTCTTGAGCAATGATGTCACTTGAAGTGTTTGCTCATCAAACAGTTTGATTTGTCCATTGTCAAGTCCAACAGCAATAACATCTGCAAAAGGGTTGTGGCTGAGACAAAGATACTCTGCATTTTTATTCTCATCTTGAGCCTGTAAAATAATCTTGTATTCCAAAAATATCTGTTTAAGTTCAGAATTAGTTCTTATGTCACATTGGTTTAATGTCTGGATATCAAAGTTGCTCATGTTACGATTTTTTGGAATTCCAGTGTGAAAAATTGATGATTTATGGCTGGGTTTGGAACCCCTAAACCCGAGGCCATATTTCCTCAGCAGTAGGTGACTTTAACTGTTTGGCTGTGAACATAAAGCTGTTTTTCAAATGGTAAAAGTACCTGGCCTAGGCATGCTCCTGTTGCATAATTCCAGATTCTCAATGATCCTGAGACATAGGTACCAGCAAGATATGTATTTGGATGGCCATCCAGGAAAGGTTTGCAACTGTTTCATTATAGAATTAGCTCATCTTTGTAATAAAAACTATTAATCTTGTTCCAAACCTTATCCTGGAAATTGGCATTGCATCATTTTGAACTTCCTCATTGTCGAGGATAGCAACTAAGTTTCCATTTGTTGGATTGAAAACTTTAATGCTGCCATTAACCAAACCCCCAACTGAAAAGTCAGTTTCAAACTTTTAGCTATAAACAGACTTTCCAAATTAATACATGAAAGCTAAGATACCCAATATTGATCCATCATCAGAGTGTCTCACGCTGACTACTTTCTCTCCACACTCAAATGATGAAACAACCTTTGATGATGAGTTTTTCAAAAAAAACCATTGATGCATAAGACTAAAAAAAGATGAAACCTGAATATGGCCCTCTAGAATTGGGGCTGTTCCTGAACCAGGGCCTATATCTCCAGACATAACTGATCTCGACCTGTTAGAATCATGTTAGAAATATCAACAACAAGACATTTTTAGCTTTAACTATGTAAGAAAATTTTGAATTGGTAACAACTTGTGTAAGACTTACTTTGAAGTAACAGCACTTGCATCAGAGCTGGACCTTCTTGATGAATATTTTTGCAAGGATGCCCTTTGAAAGTAAAGTGGGGAAAAATAAATCAGCAATTGAAGTCTTGATGTATGTTACCTTGATAATATAATACTTTGATTGGTATTTGGAGAGCTGAGTGACCCTCTAGTACCAAGGGCAACACTTGCAGTTCCATCAGTGGGCCTAAGCCTGGCTGAAGTCTGTAAAAGTCAATTGGCATAATTTTATAACAAATAGAAATCATTTTTAGACAATGTGAAGCTTGTTCAACCTACTTGAGATATTTTTGCAATGGCTCCAACAGTGGATCTGGCTCCCTAAATTCATCAAGTTTAAGGAACTTAATTATATTTGTAATTGTGAAGCTTTTTTATTTTACCATGGGATTCGATCCAAAGCCTTGATGCGACATATTTTATAATTTTTATTATGTTTATATCTCAATATTAGACTCCTTTCATTTGTGCATTCCTTCTATGAAGATTTTGATTGATCAAACATGAAAGATTCCAGGTAAGTTGGGAAAGCTCAAAAAAATATCTCGCAACTAGTCAAATTTAATGCTTATGATAGAAAATTAACTGAAGAGATTGGGATTAAAACTAAGAATTTGTCAGCTGAAAGAAATGTTATTTTGATAATTCTCATGATTGAAATAAAGCAATAAAAATTCCAACTGAAATTATCAAACAAAATGGTTGAAGGCACCTCAAAGGCGATAAATATCTGCATTTGTTGGTTCAATCACCAGCCATACCAACAATTATGACAGGGTGGCAAAGTGGTAAGGAGCTGGATTTCTATCCCAGCAACCCGGGTTCAACTCCCGCCCGGGTATCTTCCATGAAAAAAAAATCATCAAAAACCGCCCAGTGTGCCTTTCATGACCTCGAGTTGCAAGGCGTACTTAAAAATATCAAAAAAAATCAATTTGTTGCGGCTTACAGTCCATACTTAATACAAAAAGTACAATGTTGAAATGTGCACCTCTTTAAACATTGTTAAGTATGTTTAAAAGTACATCTTTCAAGGGTATGATTGTGCTAATGTCCAAATTGTCAGTTAGGGTCAACAGCAGTTCACTTTTTATTTTCTCCATTTTTTTTTATTTGATCTGAGGAATTATGGCAATGTCAGTAATAGTCAATACTTGGAAAATTTGTAATCAAATGTAAAATCAAATCAATAAAACTGTGTAACTTTTTAAGTAAATTTGACTAATGAGATATCAAGAACTAGCTGTGTGTAAATATGATGTCAACTTATTATTTTCCAATTGAAAATCATTTGCCCTTAACTTTTTTGAAAAGAGTAATTCAAAGCTTGTTTGCTCACACTAATTTTACTTACTTTGTTAGAAAATAATTAATAATATCGATTACTTCTAGCATGAAATTGCAACCAATATATTCAAGAATGATTGGTTTTGAAACCCAAAAAATTTTTACACTTACAAAAAGTACTTCATTTTTGGACATTTGTTTATTGCATATAATCATATTTACATCAACAGTATGACTCATCACAGGGTAATTTTTCAAAAATATACTCTCAATTTTTAAATTCTGTAGTGGATAGCAAACTTGACAGTTCTTTGATGTAAGTATTAGCCATTTGCAAAGCTTCCATCTTGGAAATTGGTCTGGTATCATCTGACCTCAAAGGTAGAATATCACGTAACCTTTCAAATGCATGGTTTAAGTTATTCATCCGTTTCCTTTCTCTTGCATTTGCTGCCATCCTTCTTTTCTTTTGAACATGTAATGGCAATGTCA
>Ga0194133_10005321_pt1 | contig 16468 bp, 8 predicted proteins | sample TA2KigOf40mmetaG_FD_155448 | JGI IMG/M metagenome (GOLD analysis project Ga0194133, IMG submission 155448) | Freshwater microbial communities from Lake Tanganyika, Tanzania - TA2015055 Kigoma Offshore 40m | ecosystem: Environmental > Aquatic > Freshwater > Lake | place: Tanzania: Lake Tanganyika... | reverse complement strand
TTGATGATGCTTACACCATAATGAATTTTGTTGACTGAAGCAACCTTGGGATCTGAGGCTTCATGAATCTTGGGATATCAACCAATGAGATGTGAAAACAGTAGATAATGTCCAATTTTGAAAACATTCTGTCAAAACCCTGAAGCCCTTGTTTCTTGGACTACACTCTTTAAAGCCTTTTTTAGAAATTGATATTATTGTTCCTAGTGTTCAGTCCCTGGGCATAATCATCTCAAAAAAAGTATATATTTTATTGCCATGAAAAACATATATTTTTGGGCCAATGTTGTCATTGAAAACAATTTGTTTAAGCTTTATGTTGTGAGGGTTATTTCAAATAATAAAAAGATAGTTGCAACAATTAATGATAATTGAAATTTCTAATATTTAGCATTATTTTTGATTTTTCTGAATAGTTTATATTTCAAAGGAAATTAGGAAAGTTAGGGCCTTTTTAAAAATCCAGTGAATAAATCAAAAGGAATGAATAAAACATTCTTGTTTCCTAATGGTTTGGCCAACATTTGATCTTTTTCAAAGTGTAAGAAAAAATTCACCTTTTTCTTTATAGTGTAAAATAAGATACAAACAATAATTTTGACTTTTAAAATCAACAATCACCACATTGTTGTATATAAATATAATTCTGGTGAGGAACAGATAGAGAAACCATTCAGTGAGTTGATAAATTGAAGAAGCTTCAGACTCAAAGATTTTTACCCTGTATAGTCTTCCAGTTCAATTATGATCAAATATTTCTAAAATTGATTCATTTTTTCAGTATCTCTGACAAGTGAATGTGAGTGAATATTATTTCAACCTCTTATAATAACCCTACAGAAAATAGGCTCACCTTTTAGGGTCATAAGTGATAAAGCGAGTGTGACCTGACAAAAGATGCGGTAAAAAGTGTATCTTGAAATGTGAGTCAGGATATAGATTTTCTGAAAGGTTCTCATTCATAACCCCTTAAAGTTACTCATTCCCACGTGTTCTGGCATCTGTGCCAGTTTTCTGTACCTCTCTCTCATAGGTCGGTTCAAGAGTTCTTGATCCTTCACTCGTGTATATGAAGTTCATGTTTCCTATCAATGAACACTTTAGTATTGATTATTTTCTTGATTGGGAGGGTCACTATTGGGTTTGACAAATCTTCACCAGATTTCAACACGCTCTCTCTCTCTTGCAGACCACATCACCGCACTTGTTATTATACGAATGTAGTCTACCTCTTTCAACCTCAACAATCCATCAAACCTATCCATCCCTGAACTCCCTTATATTCCCAAAACACTTTAACTTTGCAGATGAGCCAATAAATTTGTGTCTCCTAGGCCCAAGGATTGCTCTGGGCCTGTCAGCTCTTAAAAAACATTGTAAACCTTTTCAGATTATCTTCCTTGGCAACTTTTTATATTGAGTCAACAATTTTCAATATTTTTTCAGCTTATGACCTCTGGTCCTGGGGAGAGACCCTTGGAAATTTCTAAACAGTAATTTGTAAACTGTCCTGGCTTAACATCCTCTGTTGTCTCTTTTCATGTTGTTTACTATTTACTTATCATTAATGCAATAAAAGCTAGAGATGGCCCTGGCCTGACCCAAGCATGCTTTAGACCCGCAGTAAATAATAGGCTGACCCATCTTTGACCTGGGTACTTTTTGACCGGACCAGATGAGATTTTTTTGACCCAAAGGGAAAAATGTTGAAAAATTTGGGACTTTTAGGGGAAATTTCCCTAATCCAAACCCAAACCAAAGATGGCTGACCTGGTCCAACCCGTGCAACAAAAAATTGGCCCAACCCAGGTCTAAAAAATTTGGACCGGATCCACTTTCTGCAAATTATCAGTAAAAATTACAAAAATTGAAGATGATTTATAGCATCCAAAGGTGAAAGAAAGATGCACAATTATGTTACCATTTTTTCAATGCAATTCAAAGAGGGAAACAAGATATGCAACTCTAACTTGAACAGTAACCACCTGAGTCTAAATTGGAACAAAATGAAATGATAATTTTTTAATTAGGGCAAAGGAATAGAGAATCTAGTGTTCCCCCTAGAGAAAAATATATCAAGGAAAAGAAAAATCGATTTTAAAGAGCCACTTTACTACCTCTACATTTAAATCCTCAATTATTCATTTCTACCAAGTCAAAGTAAAAACATAATGAATTTTCAACCAAAATGTCCAACCAAACAAGTATAACCTTTTGTGATAGAAAAAACAGGAAGAAGAAAGAGGTTGTATTTTTCTTTCAATTTACACCATATTGTAGAACATTTATTGAGAATCTGTTTTTATATTCTATGTCTTGATTTTTCAATGAAGATTTACAGAGGTTGAAAACTTCACTCACACAAAGCTTAGAGCCAAAATGGGGAAGAGAAGGTGCAAAAATTTTGGGAAAGTAAAGATTTTCTATAAAGAGTGAATTAAATACTTACTTAGTGTTTGATATCTCTATGTTTTTCAAGCCTTAATATTCTTATTTGCTTACAAAGTGGAATAAATTATTAAAAGGAGATGATTTTTTTTTGTTTTTTGATCAAATATGAATCAAAAGATTCTGTTTTACATGAAAAGTCATAAATCATGGACAACTTTCACAAAAAATAAGAACCTTTTATGTCTAATTTTCAAAAAAAAAATGTTTTAAACTTTTAAAATATTTGCAGCAGACAATTAAACTTAGAAAGCCACCTTTTGCTATAATTAAATTTACATTAGCTGTGAAAATGCACATTTCAAAATTGTAATTTTAATGCTTTTAGATTCAAGAATTTTAATATTGTACTTTCAAACTTCAAATTTTTTAAAGTTTGATCCATGTACTTGTAAACTATTTTCAACCCTACCATGACTTTGCAAATATGTCCATTTTGTTGTTGCACATTATGCAGAGGTATATAATCACTTCAAATTAAATATCATGCCAAGATGGAAAGTTTGTACCTAAACTGATCCATTTGAATTATAAATAATGAAATTTTACAACTTTTATTGGGTATACTTTTTGAATGGTTTTATCCCCATTTTACAAATGCTAACAAGGAGCTGGATAAATTGGGACAAAGTAGCACAAATTACTGACTAATCACCAACAATTAATGAAGCCTTGAAGGAGTGTAATACAAAGTAAAATTAATTGGTAGGCCAAGAAAAAGGTGAGCTTTGTCCCTCAAAAACATTGATAAAAATGAAGAAATTATTAAAGGTTTGAGATTTTAGTGAATGATTGGAACATTGTAAATATCTTAAAGGTGCTAAGAAAATTTGTCGAATTGCTGTTTTACCAAAAATTCATTCTGTCGAATTCACGATCCGTTGAAACATAACCTAACTTAACTTAATCTAACCTAATTTTCGGTAAAAGTGGAGATTCGACCTATCGTGAATATGGTAAAAAAGGAGATTCGACAATTCATGAATTCAGTAAAAATGGAGATTCGACGGACCTTGAATTCAACGGATCATGATTAGACAGATTTTCATAGCACCATCTTACCAAAAGAAAAGATGTGGTTCTCTAGTAAATTTGTTGGATTTTTAAATATACTTTGCATTTCAATATTAGTTTCTCAAAGGGAGAAAAGCCAAGTTGATACCAGGGTTATTGCAAAAGACCCTAACAAAGAGGAGACAGGAGGGATCATGGTCAACCTAGCTGTCTAAAGATATTTTTATGTTATGAAAAATAATCTATTTTTATTGAGGTAGCCCACTTGCTAAATGTTGAAATCAAGGAGAAGAAAAATAAAGAGGGTGCACTTCACAATATTTCTTTGGTCCTTGTATCAGCATGGATTCAGCTGTGAAGAATTCTCGATCATGGCAAAAAGTCAGTTTTATCGCTACTGAAGCAAAGCAAAGAGGGGGTTCAAATATTTTGTATAGGGATTGAGTGTGACGTCATGTGTGTGGCTGTCACCTCATTCTCCTCCCACACCATTGAAGTTAGGGGCCTGAAGTTTGACATCCAAAATCCCCTTATAGATGGCTTCAAAGTAACCGATGAGATTTTTGACATTTTGCCTAGAAGCTGAGGTATTTAAGTTTAAAATTATATAGTAAACTGGCTGGGCTGGCCCCTTAAAAAGGGTTGTTAATCAGGAAAGGGTGTGGAGAAGGGTCGCTCAGGAGGGTTTGGTTTTTCTCCCCGCCTACTTAATTTTAAAATTCTGAGTGTCTTTTGGTATATAATAGAAATCAAAAGATGGGATTTGACCATGACAGAGGATGTACCCCAATCTAGTTTTCTCTAACTCTTAAACATCCATAGAAATGAAGTTGCTTTGCCAAGTCCTAGCATTGAAATTAAACCTTCGAGAAATATTCATAGTTCAACAAGGACAAAATGCTCTATGTGAGAATTCGAAAAATAGAAATGGAACTGTTTGTGAAAAAAAATAACCGTAAATCAAATTTGATACATTCTTTGTGAGGTCTCAAAGTGATTTTACAAACAGAGTCAAGAAGAGAAGCTGTCAAAAATTCCTTTTTTCATTTGAAAATCAACATTTTCATGTTTATTTTAATACTCGATTCAAATTTTATCAGGATTTCATAATTTATAAAGGTAGGGAGGTTTCAACTTTCGAGACTGATGTGGTCCCTGTTGCTTAAGGACCCGAACTCAAATACCAGTCAGGCCAAAACTACTTTGTTATTAAAATTTCATGAAAAGTAGGTTTATCAGAGGTCATCAAAGATAGTAGAAAATAATGAATGTAACAGTTTTGTTTTGTTTTTCTAGAGATGTGCCCTAACCTGACCCAAGCATGCTTTTGACCCGCAGTAAACAAGAGGCCGACCTGCCATTGACTTGGGTACTTTTTGATCTGATCCAAAAGGGATTTTTTTGACCCAAAGGGTAAAATTTGAAAAATTTGGGATTTTTAGAGAAAATTTTCCAAATCCAAACCAAATATGGCTGACCCGACTAGAGATGGGCCTTGACCTGACCCAAGCTTACTTTTAAATAAGAGGCCAACCCGCCTTGGACCCAGGTACTTTTTCACCAAACCCAAAGAGATTTTTTTTGACCAGAAGGGTAAAAAATTGTAGGGAAATTTTCAAAACCCAAACCATAAATGGCTGACACCACCCAACCCACAAAAAATTGACCCGACCTGACCCGGGTCAAAAATTTTTGACCCGGGCCCATCACTAAACCCAACCGAGCAACAAAAATTGACCCAACCCAAGAAGGATCAAAAATTTTTGACTCAGACCCATCACAAGTTTTTTTCATGAATCTCAGTCTTTCCAATATTGCAAAATTGTGGTATTTCTAAAAAAGATATGGTGTTGAATATTCTTCACACTTGTCTCGATCTCTTAATCCCATAATATCCCCCAAGACACCTTGTTTCTTACTTTGTAAGCTCACAGGTATGGACACTCCACTTTTTTTTCAGGAATCTGAAGACATTAGAAAATAAAAACAAAACTAAAACATCTAAATGACAGAATCTAAAATTTATCTTCATTTCTTACTTTTTTTCCAGAAACTTGATGTCCAAATTTGTATGGTGTCATTTTGGATATAACAGAAGAGCAATGAAATGCCTTCAAATCAAAATCGAAAAAGAAGAAAGAAAGACAATCTGATTTTTGGAATCAAAAAACATTTCAAAATTGATTAAACTTAGAAAAAAAGTTGACTTTCTTTTATTATAAGTGAGAAAAAAATGGCTTCCAATGAAAGACTTCTTTTTGTCGGATTGCTTCTGATGATCTTGATAGTAAGAGCCTTTTCGAAATCTGGCCTGGTGGCCCCAACTGTCAATGCAACGGGTGTGATAGGATCTGGGGTAGACCTAAAGTGTAAGGTCAAGTTACAAGAGTGCGGAAACTTTTTCAGCATTGAATGGTACCGTGACTTTCTCTCCATTCCAAATCATGGGCAAGGAGGTGAGCCTGAACTTGTCGCACACAAATTTTCTCACCGCCAACGAAGACATCATCATCACCACCATTCCGATGAGATGAAGCCCCGTCAACGACGAGAGACAAGCGAAGAAGAGGAAGGACGTCCAACTGTTGAGACTGAAAGAGTTTATGTTTACAGACACCATTCAGGTTTATCTAAATCTGAAGGGTTGTGGGAAGGACGGGCTAGTCACCAATATGATACCAGAAGACACATCATGACTGTCAGGTACCACAACATTCTTTTCTAATAAAAGTAATGGGACAGAGGTTAGACTTTGAAATATTGGCTCTAAAGAATGGGAGTTCAAGTCTAATTGTGTTATGCTGGTCCAAGAGGCAAGGTGACAGGTTATGGAAGCAACCATGTAGAAGAAATGCAGTGCTGGGTAGGGTATATGAGGTGAGGAACAAGTGAGGGGTCACTATGGCTGAAAGGTCACAGCGCCACCTGACTGAGAATCTAAGATCTTAAGTTACGGGTTCAATCCCCAGCCAAGCCAGCAATTTTTCAACTCTGTATTGCAAAAAATTTCAACACTTCACCCTCAGGTGGTAATTGTAATCAGTAGTGACCAAAGGTATAATTCTATATCTATGACTGGACTATTTTATGGGTGTTGTTTGCCATCAACTTGGAATGAGTCTATACTGCTCAAGATTATTATAATAAAGACCTTTTTAAGGCTATTCATTTTTGTTAGGATTAGGGGCTTTTAAATTTGTGCATTTTTTGCTGAAAAATGCAGAACCCTTCATGAGAAATTTTATCCCCTCAAAGGTTTGGGTACCTGCTGAGTTTGTGGGGAATTCAATATTTTAGAGCATAGCGTAATGGGGCACCCTAAATGGGTTGGGATTAAAAGGTCACAAAAATTTCCACACATTAATTTAGCCTTACTGAACAATTTTTGCTTTATGATGTTGTTTGCATTTTAACTCTATCCCTTGCTTTTATGATAGACATAAATTTGTACCGCTGAGGGTCCCACAACCTATACTCTAGGGGGCTAAAGCAGTTGTTCTAATGAAACTGGCCTTATATCAAAGTCAATTTTAAAGGGGTTCATTTTTTTTATCAAACACAACCCTAGAACCAAGTAACTCAGACCCCGATAAAATTTTAAAAATTCAAATTCAAATGTGGAGTCTGGTGGCAGAATCTCAGGTCTCCAGCTTCAAAACTGTGAATGGAGAAAGGTGTGACAGACATGCAGATGACACCCCCTTCCCCAATAATGCACTTGGCAAAATGTTAGTGTCATGAAAATGTAACTATCCACTTGCTTCACTCGTCGAGGATAAAATTAAATAAACACTTCCAGGGTGGCTTATTGCAAAAATGATTTTTAAAAGCATACTAAACCTACAGACTAACAATCAAAAACAAAATGAAACTACACATACAAATTCACAAAAGCCAAACACAATACAACATAGTGGAGTAACCATTTGAAGCAACATAAAAAAGTATATTGAATTTTTCATTTACTTGCCTTCGGCTACTTTTGTATTCCCTACTGGAAATAAGACACGCTGTGTGCCTACTTTCAGGTGCATCCACCCGCTTTCAGGTGTATTGCCCCTGTTTACACGTGGCACACCAGAATACACATGTTAATGGTGCAAATTTTATCATAAACCACCATTAAAACACGTGTAAACACCTTAAATCATAGTGCTCCATTCAAACGTGCTTACACAGCCTTATTTTTGGTCGGGTTACCCTGCCCATTTCTGAAAGCTACCCCCTGTTACACACACCTGGCAAACCCTTTTATGCTTTTTATACAGATCAAAAAATCAGTCCTAATTTCATGGTTATTTCAGGTTGGCATCACTTCAACTGACAGATGAATCATCCTACCGTTGCGAAATCACCTATGAAGAAACAGGAAGGTGGTTCAAAGATAGTTGTCTGAATTCCCAAACCACACAACTGACTGTATATGGAAAGCCAACCTTTGTGACAGTAAATTTAGAAAATGGGACAAAAATTGACCACCGTGGAGTCATTGGACCTTACACAGAAGATACACTTCTTGTTTTGAAGTGCAAATCAGGAGGGGGAAAACCCATACCAGAGGTAACTTTTTCATACAAAAGTGATCATTGCTGGCATGAACCTCTTTTTAACCGGCCAGAAAAATGACCATATTTCGTGCAATATTTGAAGTAAATAGCTGTATTGGTAAATTGTAGAATTTATTGGGATATTTTGATAAAAAGGCACGGGTGCCCCAAATTCCTACACCTAAACAGATCACTGGAGAAAAAACATCGTGTTACGTAAAATGTTCGGATGGGTACCCTTAAAATTTTTTGTCCTGGTCAGCGCTTGGCCCTGGTTAGTTAGTAGTTTATAAAATAGACAAATCAGGGCCTAACTAGAGAATAAATTATAGATCCTGAAAGAAAGAGGATAATTGACTATTTTTGAGACTTTTATATAGTAATAAAATAAATGTAGAGAGTGTTTTTATGTGAACAATCTCACTACTTGAGAATCAATCACCCTAACTTTTTATCTGAGCCGACGTTATAATAAAGAGACAAAGTAATGTAAGAATATTTTATTTTACCTTGAATACAGAGATGATAGAATCAAAAACAACAGGTGAACAGGAAACAAATGACTGACAACCAGTCAGTTAGGGAACACATTTTATTATAGGTGTAACTTGCGGGCAATAACTGATGTAAAACTCCTTAAACTAGCCAAAAAGGGTTCCTCTTTTATACTTTCTGCATTGTAGCTGAATGGCTCAGGCTTGCTTATCGAACTGCTAAAATCTTACATGCTAATATCATTGCACATGTTGGCCCGACAGATATTTTTGTCAAAGGGGAATGGACAATAAGACTTTGAGCAAAAAAGGTTGGAAATAATCGATCTTCAAAAAAAGAGGGAATGTACAACTGTTGTTCAATTTTTGTAAAGTTTGTGCATATTAAAGGATTTGCTCCTTTTGCACTAAATTAGTTGACTTTTTTCTAAAAAGTGATCTATTTTCTTGGGGTTGTAAATGAATGACATTTTTCTTCCAAACCAGCACATCATGCAAGGATCTTAACTTGACTAGATTGATTTTTCAACAACTCATTTGCATAATGATCAGTTGGATCAGGGGGAAAAAAATAAAGGATGACATCTAAAACAAAGCATAACAACCAAACAACCTTTGCTCCTTATATTCATTATTATCACAGTCACTTATTTTTTCCTTTCCATCTTAGAAGTATCAATTGGTTGTTAAAGTTGTTTATTTAATTGGACTTACCAACATATCCAGTTGCATTCATGGTGAAATTTTGCTGTTTCTTGAATGAAATATTAGACCAGTAACTAACATAAAGCCACTTCTTCTTCTCCTTTGTACTTCTTTTAACATTATGGCCATTTGGAGGTGTCTGGTGTCACGAAATCCAATGGCTATATATATGTATGTATGTGAAATTGCTTTTGAAAACCACACAACTATTGATAAAACTAATTCTCATCTGAAATAGACAAAAAGAAGGAAAATCTAACCTTGACTTTATCATATGGGAAATGTCCAGGTCAGATTTTGAAACTGTTTTGAAACATGCAGATTAATTATTTCCACATTCTTCACTTTGAAAAAAATATTATTTCCTCAAAGGTGAGTTGAACCTTTCTATTTGGATGATTTAAAGAAGCTTTTGCTTTGATATATAGCCAAGGGGGTGTAATTTTACCCATATGAATTTGTTTTCTCTTTACAATTGCTTACCTTATTGTAGAGTTCCCAGTCCTGTAAAAAGGACTCACTTTCCGTCAATATTTGGTTCGATATTGTTTCCTTTCGTGATTGGGAAGGTCATCATTGGGTTTTTGCACGTGCTCCTTCAAGATAACTTGGAGGTCATTTTAAAATCCCAGAGATTACTCTGCAATGCTTTGCCCTGGGAACTGCACATTTTTTTTAGCGTCTAGCAAAATTAATCATTTCAAACACTTTTAAGTCCTGGCTGGAAATCATATTTTTACTTTTTTGTGGCAACCCGGGGTCAAAGGTGTCAGGGTTTGACCGTGTCCTAACCCTGCCGAGATTCAAACCCCCGACCCTAAGATCTCCAGCCAGACGTAAAGACCATTTCAAGAAAACTGATCGACAGTGCGTGTTAAGGGAGATGTCTGGTGAGATTAGATCTTAAGTAGCACCCTAAGTTGGCATATTTGCACTAATGTATTAAATCCATCAATGTTCGCTTATGCTGATGTCAGCGTATGATTTTGAAACCCCGCAGTAAATAAGGTTCTGACTTGCCTTTGACCCGGATATATTTTGACCCAACCCGAAGAGATTTTTTGACCCGAAAAGAAAATAATTTTTGGCAGAAATTTTCAAAGACCCAGAGGTGGATGACCCAACCTAACCCGAGCACCAAAAAAAATGACCTGAATCCATCATTTATAAAGGTCAAATTGATTTTTAGTTCAAGACATACCTTAGAAAGAGGTTGCCTAGGATACCATGATCTTTCGCCTAATGCACGTTCGCTTAATCAAGTTTGCCTAATGCAAGTTTGCCAACCGTACAAGTTTGCCAACTACACACTACGAATTACGAACTCATTGAACTACAAACTATGGCCTAACCTAACCTAACTTAATTAGGCGAACTTGTATGGTTGGTGAACTTGATTAGGCAAACTTGTAGTTGGCGAACTTACATTAGGCGAAAGATCATAGACCCGTTGCTTAGTGTTTATGACATCAGGCTGGGAATCAGAAGGCCAGAATTTTAAATCCTGGCACCTCCAGGCAACCTTTGACCCCAGGTGGCCTCAACACTATTCCCAGCCTAAATGTGTCTTTAATAAAAAATATTCCCAAGGCATACTTTTAAAAAAAGTAAGACTATTACACCAATGGCTCTTATACCAACCTTTATGTCCAAATTTGTATATTTAGAGGTTTTTTCATTTTTTTGTGTCACAACTTTTACATGCTGGAAGGTAAAAGAGTAAGTTGGAGTTATTTTAATTTTTTTTATCGTGTGCAGCATTTAATTTAGACTAGAGAGAAAAAGTTATGTTGTTTTCACCCCACAAATACATACACTTCACTATCATTTTACAACTTTCATTGCATAGAAATGTGACAAATGGTTTTTTGAAATATGTTTCTCTTATCATCCTCATCATATGCTTGCAAATCTGATTCATTTTATCTTCAACTAACTTTCTCTCTAATTCAACTTAATCACGCCATGTAAAAAAAAAATAATCACAAGTGAATTGAAAAAACCAGGCATTTGAAACCATGAAAAAAATGCCATGATGTCAAAGCATGCAAAAATATACTGAACTGAAGGAGTAGCCACAATTTAATGGCACTTTAGAAAAAGTTTTTTTTTTCATTTCCATTGAGCTAAATCGAATTATGTTATGGCAATTTTTTTTTGTTTTCAATTACATTATGACATTTTCAGGTCGATGTGAAAGAGAAAAAAGTTGTAAATATTTTGGAGCAAGGAACAGTTATTAGTATATACAAAACCATAGCGTCTGTCCGAAATGTGAGGGCGCAGTAGGAGGAGCACCCAGAGGTGGGCATTGAAGGGGCTGGGCAGCTTAGATGCTCCTAAACTGCTAATAGTTTATGAAACTAAGCTATGATTGACTTTTGAATCATCATAATAATTGAAGTAAAAGTGTGATACAACAGAATCATGGGGCGACAGTACTTTATTCAAAGTCACTCAACAAGCTGAATGAATAAAGGAGGACATGTTTAAGCCTCAACTAGGTAGCTAATTTGGGTATGCTCTAACTAAATGAGCCAATGGAGGTCCTGATTGGGATCATAATTCTTTAACAATAATCTCTGACTAGAAAATATGTTATTTATGTAGAGTATGGGTTCTGACCCAACCCGAGCATACTTTGGACCTGCAGTAAATAAAAGGGTAGACTTGCCTTTGACCCATGTATTTTTTGACCCGATCCGATAAGATTTTTTTGGATCAGAAGGAAAAAAATTGCTAAATTTAGAATTATTGTGGAAAATTTCAAAGAATTAGAGGTGGCTGACCCGACCCAACCCAAACAACAAAAATTTGAATCAACCCATCCTGTGTCAAAAATTTTTGACCCAGACCCATCACTATATTTATGTAAGTAAAACTCTATTGTCTGTCCTGCAATTAGAATTTTGCCCAGACGCGACCGGACCCGAGCATACTTTTGACCTGCAGTAAATAAGATGCCGACCAATTTTTGTCCCGGGTACTTTTTGACCCGAGGGGAAAAAATTGAGAATTTGGGATTTTAAAATATAGCCTATGCAAATTCAAACTTTATAAATAATGCACTCAATAACATTTTTTTTTAATGTTTGCTCTTTATAATATTTTAACATTATAACGAGTCTGATATGCTGTGGTCTGAAGATGAGATTTGCCAACCCAGTCATGATCTTCCCAATCAAAAAAAGAATCAATACTGCACTGTTTATTGACAGAAGGGCAAGGCAAATGGGAGTAATGATGGAACATCAGACAAGGTCAAAATTTTTTGACCCTGGGTCTGTTTGGGTCAGGCATCTTTGGTTTGGGTTTAGGTTTGGAAAATGTCCCCTAAAAATCCCCTTCGGGTCAAAAAAAATCACTTCAGGTCGGGTCAAAAAGTACCCAGGTCAAGGGGGAGTTTGCCTCTTTTTACTGCGGGATAAAAGTATGCTTGAGTTGAGTCGGGTCAGGGCCCATCTTTCTGGCAAAATTGTAATGGGTAAAACTCTTGGCGCCAAGACCCACAAGAGGTGGGAATGAAAAACCATAACGGCAGCCTGTTTGGAATGAAGTACTGCAAGGAGGAATGAAAAACAATAATAGCAGCCTTTTTGAAATGACCTTAACCATGATGTAATTTTAAAATATCGTAAAATGAAGGGAAAGCAAAAACTTGGATTGAGCTCATACTATGATAATTTGAAACAAATTAAAAGATTTGATTGAGACTTTATATCTTATTCCTACACTTTTTGGCAAACATGTTTCCTAACAACTCCTTTCAGGTTCTTTGTGGAAAATATATGCAACCCTTTATTGTAGACTTTTACCATCAAGTCAAACTTAGTAGGGCTTTTGGCTCATAGTTTAGTTCTAATAATGAGAAAAATTCAGTTGATTATTAAAAATTAATTTTTAGCTCATGGTTCATTAGGTCAGATGAAAGGTGTACAAGTTCTCACACTATAATCAGGTCTGATTGTCACAAGTGGATTCACATCAAATGGAGAATATGAAATGAAACAACTTTTTTTCAATTCTCTTTTTTTTAGTTCAGTTTATAGTCCTAATTGCACTGCAAAATCTACCATTCAGCTTTACAGCAATATCATAAAATAAAATTTCATACATGTAAAAAGGTGGAGAGAAAAAACAAGGCTGAGGTCTTAAATTTACAATCTATTTTACACTGGTTATTTCGTGTTTCAAGGTAGTTCTTGGTGTTTGGTGTCTATCATAAAACAATTGTTCACAGTTTTCTTCTCCACTTCATGATTGTCATGAGTTTAACTTACCTACTTGGAGACATTTAGACTTCTTCCCCCTCAGATATAATTTGTGTACATGTATAGTCATAGAGAAGCTTGTTTGTTTGCTCAAGGGAAATTTATATCAATTCAAGCTGAGGGACAAACATGTGAGGTGTTGAGCAAATATTCACTTTGAGGTGGAAAAAAGGTTGCTCTTACCCTTTCAAATATGAGATTTTTTTACAGAAAATTTCCAATGCTCAGGTTTAAAGCTTCCATTAAAGGTGGTTTTGAAATTAAGGTATAACAGCTTTTTTTTAAAAGAAATTGGGAGTTGCAGAACCCCAATGATCTTGGGATCTGACCAAGGAACTAAAGGGTCACTGTGGCCGAGTGGTCATGGCATCAGGCTGGGGAATCTGAGGGTCCAGCGTTTGAACCCTGGTGGCGCCTAGCAACCTTTGATCACCGGATGCCAAAAAATAACAAGTGATTCCCAGCCAAACACAGTGTGCTTCAATGCATAAAAATTTGCAAGGCACGCTTTAAAAGATTTTAAAAAAAGGGTTATGGGTATGGGCTCTGGCACTTTCAAGCAGCCTTTGATCCCAGGTTGCCACATAAATATAATAATGATTTACAGCCAGTACCATAAAGTGTGACTTTCATGACTATGTACTATAAAAATTGAAAAAAATCTTCATTTTTGACAAACTTCATCAAAGTTTTTTTTTCACAAAAATGACTTGCTGATTATCTTTCTGTCTTTTTAGTACTACGGTCACCCAGGGTGGTTTTCGCCTAATTTTTTATCTAATTAATTAGCATGAGTACCCTGAAATCAAAGGCATATTTGCATTAATTGAAAGTGTATTTACATTTTCAAGAGCTCAACATATGCACCAGACACAAATCTCCTGTCAAACATTTTTAGTTTTCTTTCTACTTTTCTATGTGTTGACTGACTATTATAAGATAAGGTGGAGGGGTGTCATTTTTAGTTATCAACATGGAGGGTTGCTGGATGAGAACATGTAATTGAGTGATGATGGGAAATGTGGTGCAATGAGGTTACAGAAAGAAAAGAAAAGTCCCTCTTATTTAAATAAATGTTTGGCAAATGAAGTAAACACAAACAAATAAAGCATGCAAAGAAATGGGGTGGATTTGCTATAACCATGATGAAAATTAGCAATATTCATCAAATAAAGTAGCTAATTCAAGTAAAGCTAAGAATAAAATCTCCCATAAATTTTTTATTAGGCTTCATTTTCTTAAAATCAAGTAGAAGGGTAATTTTTGTTCAGGGAAAAATACCTAACCCTCCCCAGCGTGCATACGTTAAGGACCCCCTATTTTTTCACGCTGCGTTTTATTCCAAAACACAGCTTATATCTCAACTTCTAGACAAAATATCAAAAATCTGGTTGGTAAATTTGAAGCCATCCATGTGAAAAATATGCATGCCAATTTTTAGGCCTCTAGCTTCTCTGGTATGGATAGAAAATGAGGTGACAGACAGACGGACAAACCATAATTAATGCAAACCATAATGATTTTTCTAAGCTTCCTCGCTCGCTCGGGAGGGATAAAATTATATTTGGGCGTCGTGTAGGGAAATTTTCTGCTGTTCGGGTCAGGTAATCCACTGGGTCTGGAAAATTTACCTCAAAAAAGCTCATTTCTTTAACTTTTTGTCCGATTGGGTCAAAAAACATCGCTTCGGTCTGGGTCAAATCTAGGTTGGCTTCTTATTTACCCAGGGTCAGAAGTATGCTCAGGCTGGGTTGGGGCAAGGTCCATCTCCAGTTGTTCCTATTTGTAAACAAGTCCCCTCCTTCACTATTTTGTGTTGCATTAATCATATTTCAAGCAAACCACACAGTATAATAGCAATTAAGGTTTACATTTATTGTTTATGATCAAATAATTATACAAATATTCCAGAGGGTTTTAGTATTTTTATTGGCCTAAATTAGCACCATATTTTCCACCACAGTCATAAAATTGCCATTACATAAAGTAACGTTCAAATAATTTGGGCTTTGAAAAAATAAATTTTTCTGAATGATTGCAAAATATGTCAAACTTTTTGTACAAGTGGAACAAAAAGCTTTCCACTAAAGTTGACCAATAAAAAAGCCTATTTACAGCTGTATATTTTCCTCATTATTAAAGTATAATTCTTGACTTTTTAGGCCAAAGCTGTCATTCAAAACTGAATTATTCAACTAGTAGTTATTATAAAAGTTAATCATATTTTTACTTGAAAATATTCATGCATTTTCGTAATGGTCGATCATTTCATATACCATGGGTTTAAAATGAATTTCTTTAATTTTTGATGTCTATAAATGGATATTATATGAAGTCGCCGAATCCCAACTCACCGATTCTAGCTCGTCAAATCACAACTTGTCAAATGGACGAACTCTTCGATTCACAACTCTCCCAGCAAACTAACTCACCGAAACCCAACTCTCCAAATACTACCTAACCTAACCCCCTTCCTAACCCAGCAGGGCATGTTTCCCCTTCATTTATTTCGACCATCCAGCTGAATCCCAATTCTACAGATTGATATCCGGCAAGTAAGTCCATTCGACGAGTTGGGATTTGACGAGTTCGGATTTGACGACATCTCGTATTCCCATTTGGCTTGCAATAGGTAGATTACATTTTTTGATCCCTGCTTTAAACCTTTCCCTTGCAATGCTGGGCCCTGGTTGGCTAGTATTTAAACAATTTCAAAAAAATGTATCAGGCCTTACTTCAAAGCATGGATATAACTTAACTTACATTTGTGCATATCACTTTCAATGACGTCACCGAGTTTGTAGGCCAAATGTCCGTCCTTGTCATCAGGAATTGTTGGTCCAGCCTTTAAACAAACACCAACAAAAAAAGAAAGCATTAACAAAAGTTTACTCAAAGTCAAATATCTATATATATAAAAGTGACTGTTATATGTCCCCTTACTGCCAGACCAATCTCCACCAAATTTTGCACAGACCTCACCGTCAAC
>Ga0194133_10005313_pt1 | contig 16484 bp, 11 predicted proteins | sample TA2KigOf40mmetaG_FD_155448 | JGI IMG/M metagenome (GOLD analysis project Ga0194133, IMG submission 155448) | Freshwater microbial communities from Lake Tanganyika, Tanzania - TA2015055 Kigoma Offshore 40m | ecosystem: Environmental > Aquatic > Freshwater > Lake | place: Tanzania: Lake... | reverse complement strand
GGGCGCAGGTAGCGGGGGTCGAACTTCACGTGCTTCTCCCAGTCGAGACCCGCGTGCTCGAACGCCATGCGCACGAAGTCGCCGACGGAGTAGCTCGTGCCCGTGGCCACGACGTAGTCATTGGGCTCATCGGCCTGGAGCATGCGCCACATGGCATCGGTGTATTCCGGCGCGTAGCCCCAGTCGCGGCGGGCATCCAGGTTGCCGAGGTAGAGCTCGCTCTGCAGGCCCGCAGCGATCCGCGCGACCGCCATGGTGATCTTGCGCGTCACAAAGGTCTCACCGCGCCGGGGGGACTCGTGGTTGAAGAGGATGCCGTTGCACGCGAAAAGGCCGTAGGCCTCGCGGTAGTTGCGCACCATCCAATAGGAGTAGACCTTCGCTGCCGCGTAGGGGCTGCGGGGATAGAAGAATGCGTTCTCGTTCTGCGGCGGAGGCGTCGCGCCGAACATCTCCGAGCTCGACGCCTGGTAGAAGCGCGCCGGCACCTCCGACATGCGCAGCGCCTCGAGCAGCCGCGTGGTTCCCAGGCCCGTCACGTCACCGGTGAACTCCGGCTCATCGAAGCTCACGCGCACGTGCGACTGCGCACCCAGGTGGTAGACCTCCGTGGGCTGCACGCGCTCAAGCAACGTCACCAGGCGCGAGCCGTCGGTCAGATCGCCGTAGTGCAGGAAGAGGCGCGCCTCGGGATCGTGCGGATCCTTATAGAGATGCTCGATGCGGTCGGTGTTGAACGTCGACGAGCGCCGGATCAGGCCGTGTACGACGTACCCCTTGTCGAGCAACTGCTCCGCGAGGTAGGAGCCGTCCTGGCCGGTGATGCCGGTGATGAGCGCGACCTGCGATGACATGGGGCGAGCCTAGGGGGAGAGGCCTGGGATGCCGAAAGGGGACATTGCCCACAGTGGGAAAGTGGGCTATCCTCGCCTAGGGGCAAAGGAGGTCGCCGTGTCAATTCTTGTAGAAACGGACGGTCGGAGCCGGGTCGTGCTGCCAGGGCATCCGGACCGCAAGTTCCTCATGATCGAGCAGTCCGACGGCAGCCTCCTACTCGAGCCAGCAATCGTCGTGAGTGCGGCGCAGGCAGAGTACGACTCCACGCCCGAACTGCAGGATCTGATCGCACGGGCCACGGCATCTCCGACGGTGCGCCGCCCGCGGAGTCGGCGCTGACAACCGGCGACGCCTACTCGGAGATTGCGGACGGTCAACTGGATGCGCTGGAGAACGGCCCCGATCCCGACCTGTACAACGCCATCCTGGATGCGTGCGAGCTCGTTTTCCGTCTGCCCGCTAAGGCGCAGGCCTTGTCCACGACGATCGTGACGTCCGCGGGCGAGACGATCCTGCGTCTGCCGGTGGCCGGACATCCGCCGTACAAGGTGTTCTGGTCCACTGCCGGCCCAAGGATCGAGGCTGTCTTCCCGCACCCGTAACGCCTCATCTCCATCCGCATGACGGACGTGAATGAGCACCGCAGGATGCACAGACTCCTGACTCGAATTCTGACGCGAAGGGCGCGGCACAGTGACCAAGACCCTGATCGACATCGACGAGGACCTGCTCGAGGCCGCTCGCGGCGTGCTCGGCACCTCGACCAAGGAGGACACGGTCAATATGGCCTTGCGCGAGGTAGTCGCAATGCAGCGCCGGGCCGACGCGGTCGAGAGCCTCGTCAAGTGGCTAGGTCGCAATGAGCCTTGGGATGACAGCGTTCGAGATCGTGCCTGGCGTCACCCCTAGTGAACTCGTCTACGTCCGTCAGCCCGAGCCGCCTCCACTAGGTTGACTCCGTGGGCATGCTCTCTCCAGACGCTCGGGTCTACGTTGCGGGCCACCGCGGCATGGTGGGCTCCGCCGTCTGGCGCGCCCTCGAGGCACGGGGCCTCGCGAACCTGATCGGCTGGTCCTCCTCTGAGGTCGACCTCACCGATCGCGACGCTGCGATGGACGCCGTGACATCGGCCAAGCCGGATGTCGTGGTCGTCGCAGCGGCCAAGGTTGGCGGGATCATGGCCAACTCGACGTACCCGGTCGAGTTCCTCGCCGACAACGCGCGCATCCAGACCAACCTCTTGGAGGCCGCGCACGCCGCCGACGTCGACCGACTGCTCTTCCTCGGCTCATCGTGCATCTATCCCAAGATGGCGCCGCAGCCGATCCCCGAGTCGGCGCTGCTCACCGGGCCGCTCGAGATGACCAACATCGCCTATGCGATCGCCAAGATCAGCGGGATCATCGGCGTGCAGTCCTACCGCAGCGAATACGGTCGCCGCTGGATCTCTGCGATGCCGACCAACCTCTATGGCCCCGGTGACAACTACGACCTCGAGACCGCGCACGTGCTGCCGGCTCTGATCCGACGCTTCCACGAGGCGAAGGAGTCCGGCGCCGCCTCGGTCACGCTGTGGGGCACGGGTTCACCGCGCCGGGAGTTCCTCCACGTCGACGATCTCGCGGCCGCGTGCCTGCGCCTGCTCGATGTCTACGACGAGGCCGAGCACGTCAACGTCGGCGTAGGTGACGATGTCACCATCGCCGAGCTCGCTGCCCTCACCGCCGACGTCGTCGGCTACTCCGGGGCACTGGAGTGGGACTCTTCTAAGCCCGACGGCACCCCGCGCAAGCTCCTCGACGTCACCCGGATGAAGTCCCTCGGTTGGGAGCCCCTGATCGGGCTGCGCGAGGGCCTGGAGTCGACCTACGCCGAATACGCGGCCAGACTCCCCTAGGCTGCCCCCATGCGCGTGCTCATCACCGGGGGAGCGGGATTCGTCGGGTCGCACCTCGTCGACGCCCTGCTGGCACGGGGCGACCAGGTCATGGTCCTCGACGACCTCTCCACCGGTCGCCACGACAACATCCGCGACCACATCGGCAACCCGAACTTCGAGTTCGTCCTGGGCTCCATCCTCAACGAGGCGCTCGTGGACGATGCCGTGCGTCGTGCCGACGTCGTGCTCCATCTCGCGGCTGCTGTCGGTGTCGAGCTCATCGTCGGTCGCCCGCTCGAGTCGCTCGCGACCAACATCCGCGGCTCGGAGATCGTGCTTGAGAAGTGCCACAAGTACGGCCGCAAGGTGCTCGTCACGTCGACGTCGGAGATCTACGGCAAGAACGACTCTGACCTGCTGAGCGAAGAAGACGATCGCATTCTCGGCTCGCCGCTGAAGACCCGCTGGTCCTACAGCGAGGCCAAGGCGATCGAAGAAGTCCTCGCCTACTCCTACTGGCGCGAGAAGGGCCTGCCCGCCGTCATCGTGCGCCTGTTCAACACCGTCGGTCCGCGTCAGGTGGGCTTCTACGGCATGGTCATCCCGCGCTTCGTCGAGCAGGCGCTCAAGGGCCAGCCCATCACCGTCTACGGCGACGGCACGCAGCGCCGCTGCTTCTGCCACGTGGCCGACGTCGTCCAGGCCCTACTCGGCCTCATGGACTCCCGCGAGGCCGAGGGCCAGGTCTTCAACGTCGGCTCGCAGGAGGAGATCTCCATCGCCGACCTCGCGGTGCGCGTCATCGAGCAGCTCGGCTCCTCAAGCCCCATCGTGAAGGTCTCGTACGACGAGGCCTACGAAGAGGGATTCGAGGACATGCCGCGGCGCGTGCCCAACACCGCGCGCGTCCGCGACCTCCTCGGTTGGCGCACGCAACGCGACCTCAACCAGATCATCGCCGACGTCGCGGCCGACATCTCCACTCGATGAGCGCGCTCGCCCGATGAGTCCCTGGCTCTACGTCGCGGCCTTCGTCGGCTCCGGCATCCTTTCCGCCCTGCTGGTCAAGGGATCCATCTGGCTCGCGCATTGGTCAGGGTTGACCGATGGCCCCGACGGCGGCCGCAAGACTCAGGACCGACCGATCCCCAAGCTCGGGGGCATCGCGGTCGCAATCGCCTTCACGCTCGTCTTCCTCACGGCCGTGGGAGTCAGCGGGGAGATCACGGCATTCCAGTTGCTCGCCTCGGTGTTGCTCCCCGCGCTCATCGTGGCGGGGCTCGGCTTCATCGACGACATCCGCACACTCAACCCGTGGATTCGTCTCGCTGCGCAGACGTTGCTCGCGCTGCTCGTGTGGTTCACGGGGACACAGGTCGGCTTCTTCCGCATCGACTGGCTGGACGCGGCCGTGACCGTGCTGTGGATCGTGGGCCTCACCAATGCGATGAACCTGCTCGACAACTCCGATGGCCTCGCGGCGTCGACGACACTCGTCGCGGCGCTCGGCACCGGCATCGTGGCGGCGATCTACGGCCAGTACTTCGTGGGTGCGCTGTCCTTCGCGCTCGCCGGCACGGCTGCGGGCTTCCTTTGGCACAACTGGGCTCCGGCGTCGGTCTACCTCGGTGACGCGGGTGCCTACTTCCTCGGCTTCCTACTGGCGATCGTCACGCTGCGCCTGCGCCCGGTGGGCATTGCCCTGCCGTGGAGCGCACTTATCCCCATACTTCTCGTCTTCGTGCCGATCCTTGATACGACATTCGTGGTGGTGCGCCGGCTCCTGGAGCGACGGCATCCCTTCACGCCCGGCCGCGACCATCTCTCGCATGTGCTCATGGACCGCGGCCTATCCGTGGGCCAGGCCGTGGGAGCCCTGCAGTTGGTGCTCATCGTGAGCGTCGCCGGGGCCGTCGCTCTCGCCTGGTCGTTCCGCTAGGACGTCGGCGGAGACGAGGACTGCGCCAGCAGCGCGTGCACTTCAGCCGCCCGGAAACGTCGGTGACCGCCGAGGGTGCGCACACTGGAGAGCCGGCCGTCTTGCGCCCACCGGGTCACCGTCTTGGGGTCCACGCGAAAGAGCGCAGCGACCTCCCCGGGCGTGAGAAGCGCTTCACTCTCGTGGCCAGACGGTGACGTCATGTCGCACCCCTTTGATCCTGAACTGCCCCGTTATGCAGGTGGGCCCGGGAGCTTGCGCTCCCGGGCCCACCTGTCATCTAGCTGTCTTCAGTCGCTGGGCGACTTCAGTTGGCAGCGATGATGACGTTGTTCGACTTCACAGCGCCGTCATCCGAGGTGACGTAGGCGTAGAACTTCTTGCCCGTCTTGCGCTGCCAGGTGAACTCGTCGTCCGTGATGACCGGGCGAGCCAAACCCTGGGTGTAGGAGGTCTGACCGGGGAAGCGGAAGTACGGGATAACCGTCTTTCCGTCCTCGATGCCCACCGTGATGCCGTCGATCATGACGCCAGGCTTGCCGCCCACCGTAGTGCGCGAACCCGTGATCGTGATCGACTTGGTCACCGGAGAGGCACCAACCGTGACCTCAGCGGTCGCCGACGTCACGGGCGCCGGAGCACCCGTCGGCTTCGTGTAGCTCGTCTGCCACGCGGTCGCAGTGTCCCCTGTGGCGGGAACTGCCGTGAGGAGACCGGCACCTGCTGACACCCCAGCGATGATCGTAATCGTGGCTTCACCTGAGGCATTCGTGGTGAAGCTGCGATTCGTGTCGTAGCCAGCAAGCAGGACCTCACCAGAAGCGGTGACCGAGACGTAGCCTGCGGTGGTCGAGGTCTGGACGGGATTGCCGAAGATGTCCGTGACCTTGAGCGTCGCGGTGCCAATGGCGCCGGATCCCACCGTCTGCTTCGCCGGTGTGAGGGCAATGTTGTAGGCGTTGGCTGCCGAAGTGGAGGCCTTAACCTTTGCCGTCACCGTCTTGCCACCCGAGGTGATGACCACATCGTGGACACCCGTCTTCGTGGCGTAGACGTAGACCGGCGTGGTGGAAGCCACCGTGATCGTCTGCTCGCCGTTGGCCCACGTAGCCGTCGTGGTGTCGTCAGTGACGAAGACACCCGCCGGAGTGGTGTAGGTGATAGACGACAGCGGGCTGGTCACAGCGCTGAACTGCGCGTAGTTTCCGCGGCCCGCGGTGGTGTCGTCGACACCGGTCGCGATGGTGAACTGGACGGCGGTCGGAGCGCCCGAGAGGACTCCTGCAGCCGGCACCACGATTGCCCCGCCCTTGGTAGACGTCTGAGCGACATCAGTGAGGGAGGTCGGCGTGTTGGCGCTGGCCGTGACGGTCAGCGACGTGACGCCGCCCGTGGTCGTCCATGTCACCTGCGTGCCCTTGCTGGCCGTCACTGACGCGCCGATCGGCGGGTAAGCGACGAACACAAAGCGCTCCACAGTGCCATTGACCGCGGTCGAAGCCTGGGTCAGGGACAAAGCCGCCTTGCCGTTAGCCCCGGTGGTCGCCGAATTGACGATGACGCCGCCACGCTCGGCACGGATGACCCAGCCAGCCTGCGGAGTGCCGAAGGAGTCGTCCACGGTCACCGACACGGGGACGGTGTCACCAAGCTTCGCGACCACCGAGTCGTCCGGGCTCACCGTGATGTCAGCCGGGTAGACCTGGGGAGCGAGCTCGCTGATCGTGATCTTCGGGTTGGTGGAGACAGCCACCCCTGCCACTGTGGCCTGGAAGACGGTGACGACCGCGCCGGTGTTGATCGCGCCGCCGCCAAGGGTGAGAGCGACGTTCGCCTTCTTGGAGGCATCGGTCTCAACGATGACGTACTGAGTGTCATCGGTGGCCGTGACAACGGTGCCATTGACGGTGGCTCCAGCAGCGATCGCGGTGGAGTTGAGGTTGATGCCGAAGCGAAGCTTCGTGCCCGCGGCGTTGGCCGTGGTGTCATCAACTGCGACCGTGATGTTCGTCGTATTGGCCGGCACCTGCGTGGTGCGGGCGATGCTGTTGCCAGTCTCAGGGTCGTTGATCGCGTTCGCCGGAGTGGACACTGTCATGTTGACCACCGCGCTGGACGAGATCGTCCCGCTCTTCGTGACAGTAGCTGTCTGGGCGGTGACGCCGAGCGAAGGCAGGGTGCCCGCAGGGGTCGCCGTAACGGTGGTCGTACCTGCAGGGTTGCCCGTTGTCGCAAGGGAAACAACACCCGTACCGCGATAGATCGTGCCCGCGCTGAACGACGTCGGGGAAACGGTGTCGTCGCTGTTGTCGCTCATGGCGATCGAGTCACCGTAGGCGATCTGAGTGGCGTTTCCGGCGCTGTCCTTAACGGTCACGGCGAGTTCCGCAGCCTGTCCCACGAGGACCGTCTGCGTGGCCGGCGTGAGGGTCATGCTCGCGGGAGCGCCAGTTGTCGTGAAACTGAACGTGACGGTGTCGGTGCCGTTAGCCAGCTGGCCGATGTAGGCGCCGGCCGTGTCAACAGCGATGCCCACGGTCGAGTCATCAGAGGTCCCGATGGTGGCCGTGTTGTTGAAGACCACACCCGTGAGGGTGCGGGGAGATGTGAGTGTGGCCGAATCGTCAACGCTTGCGGGCTGAGCCCCGGCGGTGTCGTCGATCCACATGCGACCACCCGCGGGGGAAGTCACAACGATGAGAGTGGTGGGCTTGCTGAGCGCCTTGGAGAAGCTCAGTCGTGCGTAGGGGATGCTGCTGATCGCACCCGCGCGAACGGCGGATACAGCTCCCGTGGCCGTTGCCTTGGGCTTGATGCTCTTGCCCGCGCTGGCCGCCGGAGCGGAAGCGATGGTGAGCACACCCAAGGCCAAGGCACCCGCAGCCACACCGGCAAGCGTCCGCTTGCCCATGCGCATTGCGTTAGACAATGCCTTTCCTTTCGATGTGTCGGCATGCCGCATCCGTGATGTCGGAAGAGTGAGGGCAAGTCCGGACACATCGGGCACGCGTGCACACCGCCCAGCGGGCGGTCAAGGTGATCTGTGAGCTAGCGGATCGTCACGCGATTGGAGCGCACGGCTCCATCGGCAGTGGCGACGTAGACACGCGCCACCTTGCTCGTCACGCGACTCCAGGTGAAGTCACCTTCGGCATCGGGCGTGATCGCCGACGCCCCGCGCGCGAAAGCCGTCTGGCCGGTCAGCCTCAGCCAGGGGAAGAGGGTCGTGCCCACGGGCAGGTCGGTCGTCTCGCCGGTGATTTCGATGCCGGACCGGCCATTGAGGGTCGTGCGCTCACCGATGATCGTGACCGTGGGCTGCACGGGCGTGGGTGGGTTGGCCACGAGGAAGTCGATGTCGATGCTCTTCACCGGGGGGTCGAAGCCCGCGGGGCGCTGGTAGTTGGCCTGCCACGCCGGCGTGCGGGTGGTGCTCGGCGGCGCGATGCGCACGCGCGCGTCACCGGCCGCGCGGCCGGCGATGAGCGTGATCGTCGAGACGCCGCTGTCGTCGGTGAGCATGCGCGCCTGTGACTGGAATCCCGACAGCATCAACTGGCCGGTCGCGACGGCCGTCACCCCACCGGAGTCGTCGGTCGTGCGCGGCACGGGATTGCCGAAGGCGTCGACGACCTTGACCGACATGGTGCTGAAGCTGCCCGGCACCAGTGTCGTGTCGTCCACGGCCGAAGTCACGGAGTACGCCGCATCCGCCGTGGTCGACACGCGCATCTGGACGTCGTTGACCAGCGTGCCGACGGTGAACTCGAGGGCGTGCGTGCCGACCGTGGTCGAGTAGGCGTAGACGGGAGACCCGGAGTCGACCACGACCTCGGACTTCCCGTCGTCCCAGTCGGCGCGTGAACTCGTGCTGAGCCACACTCCCTCGGGAGCGCGCACCTCGACCTGGGCGGCGGGCACCGAGGTGGGGGTGAAGGTCACCATCGTGCCCGCGGCCGCACCGCTCCCGCTGGGGCTCGACGCGGTGGGCAGCGTCCAGGTGCCGGGTGTGCCCGATGACGTCGCGGCGCGACCGGTGAAGGGCACGAGGACGTGGGGGATCGCCGTCTGCACGGTCGTGGGAGTGATCGTCGCGGGCGCGGACTGGGCCTGCGCGACGGTGAGAACTGACGGCTGCCCGGACTCGCTGTAGGTCACGCGCACGAGCGGGGGCGTGAGAGCGGTGTAGGGCAGGCCACTGGGCAGGGTGACGGAGAAGACGATCGTCGCCGGGCCGACGTGGGTGTCATCGGGCGGATCGACGGTGACGGTGGTGCGACCGTCCTCATCCGTGCGCTCCCAGGAGCTGACCGGGCCGACCGGGGTGCCGCGGAAGGAGCGGGCCTGGCCGTTGACCCGGAAGTTGGAGTAGGGATTGCCGAAGTCATCGCGCAGCGTGACGATGAAGTCGAGCGGCTCGCCGGCCTTGGCGATGATGCGTCCCGAGGGGCTCGTGCGCGGCTCGGGCGTCGGCTCCTGCACCTCGATGACGGTCCACCGTGTGCTCGCACCTGTGCCGGTGCGAATGGTGAGGGTGCCTCCCTCGGTGACCGACTCCCAGGCGATGGCCGCTGCGACCGTGCCGTCGGAGCCGCTCGCGAGGACCACCGGCACGTCGGCCTGGTTGTTGGCCACGCGCTCGGTCGGGGACGGGCCACCGCCGCTGACCACGAGGCCGCGCCAGTCGCTGTTGGAGGTGCTGACGTAGCCGACGATCCCGGAGTCGGCATCGGCCCCTTCGGCGACGAGGAGGACGTTGGTGATGAAGAGGTCGTTGACGATGTAGTAATTCGTGTCGTCGGTGCTGCGCGCCTCGTCGATGATGCGCTGCTCGTCGGGGAAGACCATCTCGAAGGAGTCCGGGGACTTCGTCGACAGCGGAATGCTCGTCGCCGCGAGTGTCACCGGTCGCACCCCGGAGCTCGGCAGGGTGCCCTGGGGTGTGAGCGTGATGGTTGCGCTGCCGGCCGATGCCCCGCCGCGCACGCTCAGGGTTGCGCTCCCGAGGGGATCGAGCAGGCTGTCGTCGAAGGATTGAGCGTCCAGGAGCGACTCCGCGGGGTCAGCGATGGCGGCGTTGCTCGTCGCGATCTCGATGCGGTCGGCCACCGAGAGCTGAGTCGGCTGACCGCTGTCATCGAGCACCTGCACCGTCGCCGACTGCACATCGGCCGTGGTGGCGATGAGGTCGAGGCTGGTGGGATCGATGCTGATGCTGCGCGGTGCTCGCGCGGTGGTGAAGCGGAACTTCGTGTGCTGCACGACGGTGCTGGCACTCATCGTGGGCGAGGAGCCCTCATAGATATAGACATCGCCGGAGTAGGTGCCCGGGGCGCTCACCGCGATGAAGGTCTGCAGGATCGTGTCGTCATCGGTGTCGCCTTGCACGATGCTGAAGGGATTGCCGCTGCCGACGGTCGACGCCGGTGACGAGGGATCCATGAGCGTGAGGGTGTCGTCGGCCAGGCCTCCACCGGAGGGGAAGAGTTGGTTGGTCCGGCTGATCCAGACCTTGCCGGTGCCCGATGTCGCCCCGGTGAGGGTGAGGATGACGGTGTCGTCACCGGTGATGACGTTTTCGGCGTACGCATCGCCGATCACCACGAAGGATGCGCCGTAGACAGGGTCCTGCGCGCCGGCAGACTCGGAGTAGCGCACCGGCCCGATGACGGCGTTCTCCGAGGAGGCATCGGTCACGGCGATGGCGGGAGGGGCCACGAGGGCGGTCACGACGACGCTCGCCGCGGCGATTCCCGCCAGCATCGCCCGTGCGCTCACGAGGGGGAGTGTACGTCGGTGGATGTGGGTTGGCGCCCGTGTCGCCCAGTCGGCAGGGCACTCGGTCGCGATGGCGACATGACTCGCGCCACCATGGTCGATCGCGTTGAGCAGTCCCCGCTCGATGATGCGGTCGGCGGCCAGGACCACCGTCGGGTCGTCGACGGCGTCGCGGGGGACAGAGATGGATACGGCCAGCGCCGGCTTGCGGGTGTCGTGTCCGGTGTCGGGTTCCGGGTGTCGTGTCGGTCGGTGGGTGGCGAGTCGCGTGTTCGCTGTGAGCGGAATTTTGTGGCTTGACGGAAGGGTGTGGGGGGTCTAGAATCGAACAAGTGTTCGAGTTGATCGCTGATGTGTCCCGTCACGAGTGATGGGTCTATGACGCGATATGCCGATGGATTGCGCTGGGCAGGCGTGAGGGCGTTTCCCCCAGGAGCGCCCGTGTGAGCGGACCTCAGGGTCCGTTGGTTGTTGGCTTCCGTGGACCTGCCTCCCCGAGGGATGCGCTGTGCGTGCATCCCCTCATCCCGCGAGGTGTGCCATGTGTTTGCTCAATGCTTCCGCCAGCGCCGATGCGCGCCTGGCTGTTGCGCGGGCAGCTCTCGTGCAGGCTGCCGATGCCTTGGCGGAGATTGATCCGTCGGAGTTGTCCGAGGGATCACTCGGTGAGACCGTCAGCGACCTCCGGCGGGTGGGCCGGCAGTTGGAGGGGTCCGCGGCGGCATTGACGGAGCGGTTTGCGCACTCGTCCGAGTGGGCGTCCGACGGTGCGCGCGATGCGACCGCGTGGCTGCGTGGGCGCAGCAGCGAGGGCTTTGGCGCGGTGCGCGAATTGATGGCGACGTCGTCAGACATGGCGGTGTTCCCGACCATGGGTGCGGCCCTGAGGCAGGGCGATGTCGACGGGAGGCATGTGCGGATCCTGGGCGACGTCGCTCGGCGGTTCCCTCGGCTGCGCGGCCATCTTCAGGAGGCAGAGGTCCACATCGTGGATCTCGCGCGGGTGTGCGAGCCGGCGCGCTTCCGGCGTGAGCTCATCGCCATGTGTCACCGGCTTGACCCGGAGGGTGCGCGCCAGGATTCCCTCGATGACGAGCGTGAGTTCTACTTCCGGACGTCCACTCTGCTGGACGGCCATGTGCGAGTCGACGGCATGCTCCCGGCCGAGGTGGGTTCCTTGCTAGTGGCCGCCCTGGAGTCGGCGCGCCGACAGGTGGCCGATGACGAGCCTCCGGCAGGCGTGCCTGATCCTTCGACTGGTGCTGACTCATCGGGTGATGCTGGCTCGGCAGACGAGCCTGAACTCGACATCTTCGGTCGTCCGGTGCCGAAGCGCGATCCCATCGACGTGCGCGCGCTTGGACAGCGCAATATTGAGGCCCTGCAGCGCATCCTCGTCACAGCCACCTCTGCCGCGGCCGGTCTGTCCGCGGTTGCTGGTCAAAGGCCCCAGGTCAACGTCACCGTGTCCGTCGAGACGCTGTCGGCCGCACCCGGCGAGGCCGTGGACTGCGGCTGGCTCGAGCGCTTCGGCGTGCCCGCGCAGCCGATCGCCGCTGACACGGCACGCCGTCTGGCGTGCGATGCGTCGTTGCGCCCGCTCATCGTGGACTCGCAGGGTCAGTTGATCGCGTTCGGCACCTCATCTCGGGTGGCTCCTCCCGCGCTGCGGGCGCTGGTGCTGCGCCGCGACCGGCACTGCCGCTTTGCGGGATGCCGAGCCCGCATCGACGAGGTCCACCACATCGTCTTCTACTCCCATGGCGGGCCCACGACGTCGGCCAACATGCTCGGCCTGTGCTGGCACCACCATCACCTCGTCCATGAGGGCGGATGGTCCCTGGCCGGCGACGCCAACGCCGACATCAAGGGCACCGGGCCGGACGGCCGGGTGTGGACGACCGGACCACCGGGTGGCTAGCCCTTTACCGTGCTAGCACGGTGTGCCCCCATTCGCTGGGCTTCGTGTCGTCGTCGGTGACATGAAGATGTTGAGCTCCATCTCCTTGAAGTCGAAACCGCCGATGGTGATGTCGGTGATGCCGATGCCCTCGGTGAATTCTGGCCGTCGGCACCCTTGGTGATCGCAATGTCGAAGTTGACCGTGCCGTCGCCGAACTCGCCCTCTCCTACTCCATGAACATCGACAAGCCATCGACGGCATCCGCGACGCTGGACGGCACGATCAGCGTGTCGGGCGGCGACGGATCGATTGAGTGCACGCTGGAGGTGGGCAGCGGCACGGACTGGCAGGACGATCAGTGCAGCCTGCACGTCCACATCGGCATTGGCGGAGGACACACCTACGACGCGAGTTGGTAGGGCTATCCTGCGGCGCATGAGGATGCGTGCGACGGCCGTGGTGCTGGGTGTGGGGTTGGCAGCGTGCGCCCTGGGCGCGCCTGCGTCGGCGGGGACGAATGAGGTCTCCACGCCGATCGGCTCGCTGTCGCTGACCATCGACGGCGGGGCCTTCACGCAGGAGTGCACCGACTTCCCCTACGAGGTGGTCGTCACCGGTGCCTCGAGTGAGGTCCAGTGGAGTGCCGAGATCGAAGCCACGGGCAGCCGGGGGGCGGAGTCGAGCGCGATGAGCACCGACTTCGGGTCGGGGACAGTCGTGGACACGATCATGATCTGCTCCAGTGGTGGCACCGGCCACGGCACGTGGACGGCGGCCGTGAGTGTGCAATTGCGCAACACGCTCGACACGACGGAGGTCTACAACCGGGCCATGGAGCTGACCTTCACCGTCAGCAAGGCCACATCGGTGGCCACCATCACGAGCGTCTCGCTCGGGTCGGCGAAGACCAAGGTCAAGGGCACCGTGCGCGATGCCGCGGGCGGATCCGAGACGACGATGTTCGGCTACGTCACGATCCAGGCCAAGAAGGCCGGCGGCTCATGGCGCAACAAGGCCCGCGTGCAGGTCGATGAGGCCGGCAGGTTCACCGCCACCATCGACCAGGCCTACGCCGAGGGCACGAAATTCAAGGCGGTCTTCGCCGGCACCGACGAGGCCAAGTCCGCGACCTCGGCCACCTGGCGCACCTAGCGCTGCCGTGAGGTGAGTCGGATCAGCGTGGGGCTGCTCCAGGGTCCGCGGCCGTAGGAGTCGATGGCGAGGACGCGGACGGCGACGGAGGTCGTGCGCTTAGAGATGCCCAGGACGACGCGCGTCGCGTCCGTGGACTTCTTGACCTGGTACGCCGATCCGTTGACGGACGCGGCGACGACGTAGCGAAGTGGGTCACCGACTGCCGGCGCAGACCACGTGACGATCACGCGCATGCCCCAGCGCTTGACGGTGACGTCCTGCGGAGCGGTGACCGGTGCGGCACGAGGCGTGAGTGGCAGGGTCGTGGACCACGCGCCCGCACCGGCCTCGGTCAGGGCCGCGACGCGGAAGTCGTAGGGCGTGCCATTGGCGAGTGTGCCCAGTTGGACAGAGGTGTCGTCGGCGATCGTCGACATCTCGATGCCCTGGGACACCCACGAGACGACGTAGCCGTCGATGGGTGCGCCGCCTGAGTCGGCGGGCGCGGACCACCACAGGTCGACGGTGCCGTCACCCGCCGTGCCAGCCAGCCCGGTGGGCGCGCTGGCGGGTCCGATGGGCACCAGTGGCTCACTCCACTCGGTGAAGTCACCCGTGCCTGCGCTATTGGTCGCTGCGACACGCAGTTGGTACGTCGCGCCGTTGACCAGGCCGTCGAATTCGGCGAAGGGAATGATCGTCGTCTTGGTCTGCGTGCCCTGCGGACCCGCGAGTTCGACGACGTAGCCAGTTGGTGACTCCCCGCCGGTGTCGTCAGAGGGCAGCCACAGGGCCAGGACCGTCGCGTCGTAGGCACCGAGATCGGTGATGACCGGTGCTCCGGGCGCGGTGATGACGGGCGCGGGCGGCGGAGGTGGTGGCGGTGGCGGCGGAGGAGGTGGCGGGGGTGGCGCGGGTGCTCCGACCGGCGTGGCCGTGGCGGTGGCCCACGGGCCGGTGCCGAGCGCATTCGTCGCGGCAACGCGCACGGTGTAGGGCGTGCCGTTGGCCAGGCCCAGGATGGTGATGGCATAGCCGAGATAGCTCGGCAGGGTGCTCCACGAGGAGCCGTTGCTGGAGTACTCCAGGGCATATCCCTCGATCGGGCGACCGCCGATGTCTGCCGGCAGCGACCAGGAGATCGCGATGCCGCCGTCTTCGGGCACGAGCGTGAGTCCCTGCGGGGCCGAGGGCACGGAAGGCATGCGCGGGGTGACCGGATCACTGGTCGCGGGTGTGCCTGCGCCCGCGGCGTTGACAGCGCTGACGCGCACGCGATAGGGCGTGCCATTGACCAGGCCTCGGATCGTGGTCGACGTGCCGGTGACGGTGTCGTCATTGGTCCACGTCGAACCGTCGGTGGAGTGCGCGATGGCGTAGTGCTGCAGGGGGTGCCCGCCGTTGCTTGCCGGCGGGGTCCAACTGAGCGCGAGGGAGCTGTCATCGGCCACGACGGATAGACCGGTGACCGCGCCGGGGGTGGTGCGGGTGAGCGGGGTGGCCGGTGCGGCGGTGACCCACGCGCTGGAGTCGTCAGCGGTGACCGAGCGGACGCGCACGGAGTAGGCGATCCCGGGGGTCAAGCCCGTGATCGTCGTGCCGGGGGAGGCGACCGTGTCGTCGGTCACCCAGTTGGTGGAGTCGGTGGAGTGCTGCACGTCGTAGTGGCGGGGGGTCGGTCCGGTCGTCGGGGCATTCCAGCCGACGACGAGGGACTCGTAGTCCGGGGTCACCGACAGCGACGTGGGTGCCGAGCTGCCCAGGCTGGCCACGGCGGCCGCGGCATCGACGTAGCCCGATCCGCAGGCGGCGATGCACGACGAGCCGGCGGTGAAGGGCTGGGCCGTCGACTGCAGGATCGTGGTGATCTGTGCAGGCGTGAGTGACGGCCTGGCCGAGCTCAGGAGCGCGACGGCGGCGGCAACATGCGGTGTGGCCATGGAGGTGCCGCGGTAGTACGCCCAGGTGGGCGAGCCCGGCGTGGTGCTGCCGGTGTTCAGTGTCGACAGGATGCCGCTCACACCGGCCGACCAGTCGCCTCCGGGCCCTGCGATCTCGACGGCGGCGTCGTAGTTGGAATACGAAGCCCGTTGACCGCTGCGCGTCGAGGCGGCGACGGTGATCACGCCGGAGCAGTTGGCCGGCCAGGAGTTGCTCGCCGGCTGGTTCTCGTTACCCGCGGCAACGACGATGCTCGTGCCCCGGGCGATCGCGGCGTCGATAATCGACTGATCACCTGAGTAGCAGATGCCGGATCCGCCCAGCGAGAGGTTGATGGCGTCGGCGGGGGTGGCATTGGCGGGTACGCCGGGCACACTGCCCCCGGACGCCCAGGTGATTGCGGCCAGGATGTCCGAGGAGTAGCCGCCGCATCGGCCGAGCACGCGGACGGGCTGCACCTTGGCGGCCGGTGCGACCCCGGCGACGCCGTAGGTGTCGTCAGCTACGGCCGCGATCGTGCCCGCGACGTGGGTGCCGTGCCAGGAGCTCAAGCTGCTGCCGCACCAGTCGCCCGGGTCGGTGGGATCGGGGTCGCGGCCGTCGCCATCATTGGCGGCGGCGTAGCCGGCCCACCAGTCGTTGACGAAGTCGTATCCGCTGACGAGGTTGGCATTGAGATCGGGGTGGGCCTGGATGCCGGTGTCCAGCACCGCGACGATCACGCCGGCTCCCCGCGTGGTCGGCCACGCGGCAGCAGCGCGAGTGCCGAAGCCACCACCGGTGCGCGAGGAATCCCACAGCCCCCACAGATCGGCGGTGTAGGTGTCGTTGGGCAGTGTCACCGACGCGAGGCTGACGCGCTCAGCCTCGATGTGCACGCGGATATCGGGTCTCGCGGAGACGACGTCGGGTGAGTCGGCGAGCTCGGCGGCGATGGCCTGCACGTCGTCGACGGGCAGTTCCTCACTCAGTCGCACGACCCGCATCGTGCGGGTGATCCGCGAGGAAGCCTGCGCGTCGAGGTCGTTGCCGGTCTCGGCGGCCGCGCTCTCGGTGCTCGCCTCCAGGGCCT
>Ga0194133_10005312_pt1 | contig 16488 bp, 16 predicted proteins | sample TA2KigOf40mmetaG_FD_155448 | JGI IMG/M metagenome (GOLD analysis project Ga0194133, IMG submission 155448) | Freshwater microbial communities from Lake Tanganyika, Tanzania - TA2015055 Kigoma Offshore 40m | ecosystem: Environmental > Aquatic > Freshwater > Lake | place: Tanzania: Lake... | reverse complement strand
AGCAACTTACGGGATCCCCTAGATTGGGAAAAATCCCTATAAGAGTTTTAGGCTCTAACCGCGCTATTTGTCCGAAAACAGAAAAACCATTATTCAAAAAGCCTATTCCAAAACAGAGAAGGAAAGAAAATATTTGCCTTGTTCTGCCGGAGGGAATCCCATCAGAATGCAATCACTTGTTTAACTTCTCGATTGCTTGTTCAAAAGCATTGCCAAATGTCAGATTTATCTGGCGGTTGCATCCCATTGTTGATTTTCAAAAACTTTGTTATGTCAACTGGCGGCTTAGAATATTACCTGATGGAATTCGTATTTCGGGCGAGTCCCTAGACAACGATTTGGCTCAGTCTAATATGGTTTTGTACCGAGGAAGTACAGCTGCGGTGCAAGCTGTCGCTGCCGGCTTAAGGCCGATTTATTTGCAGCTGAAAAATGAAATGAGCATCGATCCTTTGCACGAGCTACAAAAGCACATTACTTATGTGAAGGATGTTTCTGGATTTAGTAAAGCCGTTAATGGGGCTACCCACTTGAATAGTCTTAAGGAAAAGCGATCTCGCCTTAATGCGCAAAGATATTCACGCACCTTCTTTACTAAATTTAAAGTCGCTACGCTTGCCCGAATTCATAGCGAGGCCTATGATTCAGATATCAGGCTTTAAAATAGCGCTGACCAAATGTACCCTCAAAAATTTAATTCTCGTTGAGTATTTAAAAGCGGAAAAAGTTGTCTGCCCTTTTACATCGATTTCTTAAAATAACTATTTAAAGTAAAATTTATGCTCGTTTTCTAGTTATATTTATTTATAAAAAATCCTTTTAATAAGAAAGAGTGTAAATCTTGAAATTTCTTAAGAATAAGAAGGTAGTTGTTACGGGTCACACCGGATTTAAGGGTTCTTGGCTTACGGCCTGGCTCAAGACTTTGGGAGCAGAAGTGGTTGGAATTGCGCTTGATCCATCAACCGACCCTTCGCATTTTTCTTCGGCACATATTTCTGATGGCATAACAGATTTAAGGATTGATATACGCGACCAAGCGGCCATAGAAAAAGCGGTACTCATTGCTCAGCCTGATTTTGTCTTCCACCTGGCTGCGCAAGCTCTCGTTCGACTCTCTTATCTAGAGCCAATTCAGACCTATCAGACAAATTTGCTGGGCACTCTGAATCTGCTCGAAGCACTCAGAAAACTTGATAAGACTTGCGTGGCCGTAGTTGTCACTAGCGATAAATGCTACGATAATGTGGAGTGGGTCTGGGGTTATCGTGAAACCGACCCACTAGGTGGCCCGGACCCTTATAGTGCTTCAAAGGGAGCCGCGGAACTGGCCACTTGTTCCCATATCAAATCCTATTTTCCGAAAGCGACGAGCAAGGTAAGGATCGCTTCCGCCCGAGCTGGTAATGTGATTGGCGGAGGAGACTGGTCTTCAGATCGGATTGTGCCGGACTGCGTCAAGGCTTGGTCGAAAGGAGATAGTGTCGAACTTCGTAATCCAACGGCAACTCGACCTTGGCAACATGTTTTAGAGCCTCTTAGTGGCTACCTGGCTCTCGCCAAGGCTTTGTCCCAGCAACCTGAGTTGCATGGCGAACCTTTTAATTTCGGCCCGCCCGCACAGCAAAATCACACAGTCTTGGAGTTAGTTCAGCAGATGGCCCCCCACTGGGACCAGGTTCGCTGGAAGGACGCATCGAAATCGGCGGGCGGCCCCTATGAGTCTGGCCTGCTCAAGTTAAATTGCGACAAGGCTCTTCACTATCTTCGTTGGCGGGCTGTCATGGGATTTGAGGATACGGTGCGTATGACGGTTGAGTGGTATCGCTTTTACTACAAGAATCCGAAGAAGATTCCAGCGGTCAGTACGGATCAGATCAAAGCCTATGTGGATTTGGCAAAGAAAGAGGGGCTACCTTGGGCACAGTAACTTTGGCGGATATTCTGGTCACTCCGCTGGCAATGGTGCCGGCCAAAGGTGGAAGTGTCATGCATGCCATAAAGAAGAATAGTTCGGGCTACTCCGACTTTGGTGAAGCGTATTTCTCTTGGGTTGCGTGGGGTGCTGTAAAGGCATGGAAAAAGCACAAGCAAATGGTGATGAATTTAATTGTGCCTGTTGGCTGTGTTCGATTTGTGTTTTGTTTAGAGGATAAAGATGATTTCCGAGTGGAAGAGATTGGGGTAGATCACTACTCACGTATCACCGTGCCACCCAGCGTCTGGTTTGGATTTCAAGGGCTTGCTAATCCCCAGAGTCTCGTATTAAATATTGCTAGTATTCCTCATGATCCTAATGAAGTAGATCGTCTTGAATCTGCACAAATCAAATATGATTGGAACTAAGCTATAAAAGTCATTGTTTTAGCAGGGGGGTTAGGAACTCGGCTCTCGGAATATACAGAGACGATTCCCAAACCGATGGTTACGGTTGGTGGGCGACCCATACTCTGGCACATAATGCGTCGCTATGCTCAGTTCGGGCACAAAGACTTCTATCTTGCGCTTGGATACCGTGCAGAATTAGTAAAAGAGTACTTTCTTAATTACCGATCACTAAATGCAGATTTTACAGTAGAGTTAGCTACCGGAGCGGTCAGACCCCTGCAGACCGATGATGCGGATTGGCGGGTCACTTTAGTGAATACGGGCTTGGAGTCGATGACAGGCGGTCGAGTGAAGCGAATGCAGCAGTTCGTTGGTCATGAGCCATTCATGCTGACTTATGGGGATGGCGTTGCTAATGTCGATTTTGACAAGCTTCTTTCGTTTCACAAAAATCACGGAAAAATGGTCACGGTAACAGCTGTTCGTCCAGGAGCACGTTTCGGCGAGCTTGAGATCACGGGTGATCAGGTAGGCAGCTTTCAAGAAAAACCGCAGATGGGAGCAGGCTGGATCAATGGTGGATTCTTTGTTGTACAACCTGAGTTTTTCGATCTGATTCAAGGCGATACAGTAGTGCTCGAACGAGAACCCTTAGAGCGGGTAGCTCGAATGGGCGAGTTAGTAGCGTACCGACACAACGGTTTTTGGCAGTGTATGGACACGAAACGAGATAAGGATCTACTTGAAGGATTGTGGCAAAGCAAAAAAGTGCCTTGGGAATAATGGGGCAAATTAAGTTGCTGGTGGTTGGTGGAAGCGGATTTATTGGGCGTTACGTGGTACAGAAGGCACTGCTTCAGGATTGGCAGGTCACAAGCATAGGATTACGTATTCCAGAAATTTCAAACAAATCGGATGAAGCACGTTATGTAGCAGTGGATTTAGCGCAACCGCGTATGATCGAAAACATCGGTGATAACAAGTTCGATTATGTTGTTAATCTTGGAGGGTATATTAATCACAAGTTATTTGGAGACGGCGGGAGACAAGCGTTAAGCATCCATTTTGAGGGGTTGCTTAACTTGCTTGAATACTTAGATCGATCAACCATCAAACGTTTTATTCAAATCGGCAGTAGCGATGAATATGGAAATGCGCAAGCACCTCAGCATGAGCGGCTGCGCGAATATCCTATATCCCCATATTCGCTTGCAAAAGTTGCCGCTACCCATTTTCTACAAATGCTGAATCGAAGTGAGGGTTTCCCCGCTGTAATCCTGCGGCTGTTTTCGATTTATGGACCTGGGCAGGACAATAAAAGATTTCTGCCACAAATTATACAAGGTTGTCTGGAGAAACGAAAATTCCCAGTTTCAGAAGGAACTCAAATTAGAGACTTTTGTTACGTTGCAGATGTTGTCGAAGCAGTTTTTCGTTGTTTTGATTGCCCATCAGTCAATGGTAAAATTATAAATATTGGTTCGGGTGAACCCCAAAAAGTAAGGGAAATAATAGAACTGGTAGTAAGATTAGTCGGATCGGGTCAACCGCAGTTTGGAAAAATTCGGTACAGAATAGGCGAGAATATGTCGCTATTTGCAGATATTTCCGCTGCCAAAGAGATTCTCAAATGGTCACCTAAATGGAAATTTCAAGATGGACTTGATAAAACAATAATATGGAATCGACAAAAGTCCTAAAAAAAGAAGCAAAAGTCAGCATAGTAATGAATTGCTATAATGGGGATCATTTTCTTAGGGAAGCTATCAATAGTATACTTTCACAAGGCCATACGAATTGGGAAATAATATTTTGGGATAATCAATCTACAGATGAGAGCGCCAAGATATTTCATTCTTATAATGATCCCAGGTTCAAATACTTTCGGTCAGAAAACCATACAAACTTATCATCTGCAAGAAAAAATGCCCTCCTAAGGTGTACAGGGCAGTATGTAGCTTTCTTGGATGTAGATGACGTGTGGCATTCCGATAAACTAGCATTACAACTTCTAGAGATTCAGGCAAGTGGCGCAGGTGCAATTTATTCAAATTATAATGTCAAAAATGAAAATAATAAAGAACATTATATTCGGTATAAAAAAAACGAACTTCCAGAGGGCAACATAACAAAACATTTACTAAAAAGAAACTTTGTCAACCTTTTGACATTACTTGCAAAAAGAGAATTAATATTATCTCTTAAAAATATATTTCCTCCGGACTTGGCATTTACATGTGACTATGACTTTGTAATAAGACTTTCACATCAGTTAAAATTTAAATGTATAGACAAGTCATTAGGGATGTACCGAATTCATAATCGTAATGATTCAAAACCCAAATGGAGTCACATAAAAGAACTTAAATTTATGTATAAAGAATTGCAAAAAAGTCAAATCTTGCAAAAACAAGGCGATATTATTTCGTTTAAACTACTATTGAACGAACAAAAATAAAATACTTAAAAAATATAATTTATGCAGCAAAATCTTGATACAGTAAAAAATTTTTAAAAGAATTCATAAAATCTGATATTACAAGGACGAAATACACGATTCATAAAAGGTGGACTGAAATCCTTAAAAAATCGGATTATGTGGTAAGTAAGCTTTACGATAAATTGTGAATAAAAAAGCGCTTTGGCTCCTCACGATATTCGGGTTCCTTTTAACCATATTTTATAGAACAATCTTTTCCAATGAGGATTTAGCGGAATGGCAAATCACAATGTTTTGGTATTTAATAATATGTGTTGCAATTGGATTTATAGGTAAAATAAATGAAGATAATATCAGGACAATGACTCCTGTATTATTGATAATGCTATTATTTGCAGTAAAAATATATTTTGATGCTCCACGTAACTTTATTATCTCCGTTCAGAATACATATTTAGCATTAGCTTTATTATACCTTCAAAAGGCATACATAAAAAAAACAAAAACATTTCTTGTTTATAATTATATTCTCTTAATTAATATTGTATACATAATTTATGAGTATTTTATATTTTTCGGGTTTTTTGGTGATGTTTCGATTAATAATAAGTATGCACGAGGTGTATCTATATCACCCTTAATGTTAGACTACATTAGTATTAACCCTCCTCGAATTGAAAATGTTGGCTATGAAGGAACCATATATTATCCGCAGTCGCTATCTTATGAGCCTCAAGCTGTAAGCACCTTGTCCGCTTTGGCTATCGCTGGACTTCTTTGCCTTTGGAGTAAAACCTCAAAATTAAGGTATTTTATTTTATGCACTCCTTGTATTGCCATAGCTGCATTGAACATGACAACAACTTCATTTATTGTTCTTTGTGGATCAGTCACTTTGTATTTGTGTTTACAATACATAAGATATTTAAAAAATAGCCTTATTTTCAGCATATCCTTTGCTGCATTGTTATGCCTTGGGTACACTTTTCATGAAAAGGTATATTTATTTCTTGGTCGAGTAAGTGGTTATACTGATCAGATTGATTCAAACTCTCTATATTTTAATGGTTTCATTTGCTGGGCAAAATCAGGTATCAATAATCTTTTATTTGGATCTCTTCAAAAGAATAATAATTTTGGTACTGAGCTTTTCCCACTAAATATTATAAGTGAATTTGGATTAATAATAACAACTATTATTCTTGGAAAAAACCTAAAGGGCATTATCGTATTCCAAAAACTTCTAGTTTCCAGAAATAATACTGAAACTAATTTCTTTTGGCTATCACAACTTTTTCTTTTGCTGGCAACATCAATACATTACGGCACAATATTTTATTGCTCAATATGGCCATTATTTGCGATATCTCTTTTTGAATGCAGTCGCATATGTTCTTCAAGTTATAAATCTGCAAGCAAAACGTTTTCTGCCAATGCGTCGAAAAAGGAGCCTTCGATAAACTATAATGGCTGATTTTGTTAAAAAAGAAACTATCATTTTGCTTGGTGCTTCAAGTTATATTGGGAGGCACATTTTACAAAATGAGAGGTGGACATCCATGTTTAAAATCAAAGCAGTGTCGCGGCTTGGTGCTGCAGGTAAACAAATACATGCTCTAAATCAAAAAACCGAATTTATTACAACAGACTTAACTAATTACCAAGCAGTCCAAAAACTCTTCACTGCTGGATCTATTGTGATAAACCTGGCCTATTCATGGCTCGGAGGTAAGAAAGAGAACTTGAGGATAATTGATAATATAATTGAAGCCGGTAAAAGTAAAAAAATTAAACGTCTTGTTCATTGCAGCACTGCAGCAGTTGTTGGAAGAGCCTCAGACGAAATGGTTACTGAAACGTCGCCCTGTTTTCCTAAAACAGAATATGGAATAACAAAACTCAAAATCGAAAAAACATTATTAGATCGTAGTCAAAAATATTTTGATGTTATTATCCTTCGTCCTACATCCGTCTTTGGTCCTGATGGAGAGCCATTGAAAAAACTCGCTAGTGAGATCATGCATGGAAATAGAATTAAAAACTATTTTAAATACTGTCTTTTTGGTTCAAGAAGGATGAACCTTGTACCAATTAATAATGTAATTGATGCTATTATGTTCATTACGAAAAATGCAAATGATCTCAAGGGGCAGACGTACATTGTGTCAAGCGATGAGGCCCCTGAAAATAACTTTATCTATATTGCTAGATTTTTAATGCAAAAGTTTAATGTCCCAAAATATTCAATACCAAGAATACCACTTCCTGTGGGGCTTCTAGGATTTCTGCTTTTTGTCTTACGTCGTAATAATATCAATCCTCGTTGTAATTATAGCTCTGCAAAAATACAAGAACTTGGGTTTTCGCCAACTGAAACTTTTCAAACGGCGCTAAACAAATATGCTGAATGGTATTTGGACTCACATTCTAAATAATTTTAACTTATCTTTCTGATGCACATACTTAATGTGAATTCATGTCAGAGCGTCAAGACTGGCGGTGGTACTGCGGAGAGAAACTTCCAGATGAGCCGCTTTCTCGCTGCGCAGAAGGGTATCCGGTGCACAACATTAACTCTTGATATTGAATTAGATGAAGAACGAATAAAAGCCCATGCGCCAGCAATGGTTGTTGTGCTTTCCTGCTTTTGGAAACGTTTTTATATGCCCTCTCTTAATGGAAGAAACTGGAAACTCATTTACGGCTTGGTGGAAGAGGTTGATATAGTTCATCTTATGTCTCATTGGGGCATCTTGAACATGCTTGTTTATTTCGCCGCTCGACGGGCGAAAAAGCCCTATGTGGTGTGCCCAGCTGGTAGCCTCGCTCTGTTTGGACGGTCAAGCTGGCTAAAACGAATTTATAATTTAATAGTAGGTGGCGCGATAATTCAAAATGCATCTGCATGGATAGCAGTAACCGCAGGCGAGATTCCTCAGTTTATAAGGCATGGTATACCAGAATCAAAAATATGTATTCTTCCCAATGGAGTTTGTGAAGCAGATTTCTCAGTTTTAAAGAAATCGGAAAAGTTAAAGCAGCATAACCTGAGTGACGTACCTATCGTTTTATTCATGGGCCGTCTGAATCCTATAAAGGGGCCAGATTTGCTTTTGAAGGGATTCATTCAAGCCCACAAAGATATAGGACCTTATCATCTTGTATTTGCCGGACCAGATGGAGGGATGTTATCTGAATTAAAGAAAATGGCTAATAAAGCCGGAATCTCAAGTTATGTTCATTTTCTGGGTTATTTAAATGGCGGCGAAAGATCGGCAGCTTATCGCCACGCAAAACTATTAGTTGTCCCATCGCGTCAGGAAGCCATGTCAATTGTCGCGATTGAGGCTGGGATATGCGGCACCCCTACCCTCGTAACAGACCAATGCGGGTTTAGAGAGATAGAAACAGTTGATAAAAGACTACAAGTAGAAGCTACTTCAAAAGGAATTGCAGGTGGCCTTATCAACTTATTAACGAATCCCTCAATCTTAGAAAAAATAGGCACCGATTACAAAGAATTTGTGACAAGAAAATATTCATGGGATTTAATAGTAGTGCGATATGAAAATCTATTTCGTAAGACCATTGTTGCTTTCGGCAAGAAAAAAGACTAAAAAGTTTAGAGATTCTTTTCCGCTTTAAACTACAGGCCTAAAAATTAAATTTATTGTCTTATTGCAAGCATACGCAACAAAATTATTTTAATGACTAGTTATATAATCATAAAAATGTTAGTCTGTAGAATCAAACAGATAAACGACTAAACTTAAAGACTGGTTGAGTCTCATCTTAAGCGGAAAACAATTGGTGTGTATATATATGCAAATCGAGCAATTTTATGCGAAAACAATAAAAACCATTTCACGTAGGCAAAAAAACTGCTAACTTTTGGTAACTTTTATGAAAAAAATACTTAAATGGTAGGCTTTACTGTGAATGTCACGTAGTCACTGGATACGGTTTTGGAACTCGTTACGGTTAGTAACCCTACAAGCTCTATTATTTGAGTGGTAAAATCTCTTAAATAACGTAGCAAAGGAGTAGGGAATTTATGCTCAAAAATAAAACGTTACTAATTACTGGCGGTACCGGATCCTTTGGGAATGCGGTCTTGGGGCGGTTTCTAAAAACATCGCTTCAAGAAATCCGTGTTTTCAGCCGGGATGAAAAAAAACAGGATGACATGCGCAAACGCTTTTCAAGCGACAGGCTAAAATTCTACTTGGGCGATGTCCGGGACTCCCATTCCGTTGAGCAGGTCATGCGCGGGATTGACTTTGTTTTTCATGCCGCCGCCTTAAAGCAAGTTCCTTCCTGTGAATTTCACCCCATGCAGGCGGTGCGAACCAATGTGCTGGGAACGGAAAATGTGCTGGAAGCCGCCGTTAGAAACAGAGTCAAAAGAGTGGTTTGCCTAAGCACAGACAAGGCAGTGAATCCCATCAACGCCATGGGAATTTCCAAAGCCATGATGGAGAAAGTGATGATCGCAGCCAGCCGCAACCTGGAGGGAACAGGCACCGTGATTTGCGGCACCCGCTACGGGAACGTTATGGCATCTCGGGGATCGGTGATTCCTCTTTTTGTTGAGCAAGTGCTCCAAGGCAAGCCGATCACCCTCACCGACCCCAGCATGACCCGCTTCATGATGACCTTGGACGATTCCGTCAGTCTGGTTTTGCACGCTTTCGCTCACGGCAAGAATGGCGACATATTCGTGCAAAAGGCTCCAGCGACCACCGTGGAGACGTTGGCCAAGGCTATTTTGGCCATCATGGGCAAAAGAGGCCATCCCATACGAGTCATCGGTACCAGACATGGAGAAAAGCTGCACGAGGCGCTTCTTAGCAAGGAGGAGCGAGCGAGAGCAAAAGATATGGGAAAGTACTACCGAGTGGTTCCAGAAGGCCGGGATTTAAACTACACGAAATTCTTTGAGGTGGGAGAAACGACTTTGACCGAAGCGACCCATCGCGAGGAGTACAGTTCCGCCAATACCACGCAACTGAATCTCGAGAGGACCCAGCGCCTGATCCTTAAAACTGGTTTTATTCAAAAAGTTTTACGGGGGGAGCGTCCCCTGGCGGAGTCCTAAACGGCTGAAGGTTCTCCTCACCGGCGCGGGGGGCTTCATGGGACAGAACCTGCGCGTGAGCCTTGCCGAAAGAGGCGTGGAAACAATCGGTTTCACCCGCGCCCACGCGGCGGCAGATCTTCCGCGCATGTTGGATGGGGCTCGACTGGTCTACCACCTGGCAGGCGTGAACCGGCCACGGGACCCGAGGGAGTTCCAGTCCGGCAATGTGGAGCTGACGGAGAGGTTGGCCGAGGCGGTCATCCAGGCCGGCCAAAAAATTCCCGTCATTTTCACTTCCTCCACCCAGGCGGTTTTGAGCAACGAGTATGGGCGGAGCAAAAAGCGGGCTGAGGAGGTTTTGGAGACCATGCAAAGGGAGCATGCAATTCCGGTACACATCCTTCGGTTACCGGGGGTTTTCGGAAAATGGTGCAAGCCCAACTACAACTCCGTAGTGGCCACCTTCTGCCACCTGACAGCACGGGGCCAACCATGCCCGATCCATGATCCAGCCGCCCCGCTCACCCTGGTGCATATCGACGATGTCGTCCTCCGACTGCTTTCCCTGCTGGATCGCGCCGGGGGGGCGGTCGCGCCGGGCCCTTCCCCGGCGATTTCGCCCCAATTTGAGACCACGGTGGGGGAGCTGGCGGCCATCCTGACCCGCTTCCGGGAAAGCCGGAAAACCCTGCTCACGGAACGAACCGGTGAAGGCTTGATCGGGAAACTTTACGGAACCTACCTGAGTTATCTTCCCCCGGGCGATTTCGCCTATGATGTACCGGCCTATCCCGACCCGCGGGGAAACTTTGTGGAGATGCTCAAGACCAAGGATTCCGGGCAATTTTCCTATTTTAGCATCAAGCCGGGGATTACCCGGGGATCCCACTACCATCACCGCAAATCGGAAAAGTTTTTACCTTTGCATGGCAGGATCAAGATGTGCTTCCGGAACCTGGCCACGGGTGAGCGCCACGAGATCCAGACGGAAGGGGGAACCGGCCGGATCATCGAGACCGCACCCGGTTGGGTTCATGACATCACCAACATTGGCAAGGAGGAAGCTTGGGTGATGCTTTGGGCCAATGAGGTCTTTGACCGGCAAGATCCGGACTGTGTACCCTGCGAGGTGTAACAAAATGAAAAAACTCAAAGTGATGACGGTGGTGGGTACCCGGCCGGAGATCATCCGGCTTTCGAGGGTGATTCCGAAGCTGGATGAGCATTGTGATCACATTTTGGTCCACACTGGTCAGAACTACGACTATGAGCTCAATCAGGTATTCTTTGAGGATTTAGATGTGCGCAAGCCGGATTATTTTCTTAATAGTGCAGAAGGCAGTACGGGAGTTGCTCACACGATTGGCAATATTATCACTGCAATCGATCAGGTGTTGGCAAAGGTTCAGCCTGAGGCTGTGCTGGTACTGGGCGACACGAATAGTTGCCTTTCCGTCATTCCAGCGAAACGCCGCAAGATTCCTATTTTTCACATGGAGGCGGGCAATCGTTGTTTTGACCAGCGCGTCCCAGAAGAAATCAACCGACGTATCGTCGACCACACGGCTGATGTAAATCTTCCCTATAGTTCAATTTCGCGAGAATATCTAGTTCGTGAAGGACTACCTCCGGAAATGGTCATCAAGACTGGTAGTCCTATGTTTGAGGTGCTGAGTTATTATCGACCACGGATTGAGGCTTCCGGTGTGCTGAAGCGCCTGGAACTTCGAGAGGGTGGGTATTTTGTGGTGAGTGTTCATCGGGAAGAAAATATTGAATCAACGCACTCTTTTGACAAATTGGTTGCGCTGCTCAACTCCGTAGCGGAAGACTACAAATTGCCAGTTATTTTGTCTGCGCATCCGCGGACGCAAAAGCGAATTGACTTTGCCGACGCGCAGTTTCATCCGCAAGTAAGGCTACTCAAGCCTTTGGGTTTTCATGACTATGTAAAACTACAGCTCTCGTCACGGGCAGTGTTATCAGACAGCGGAACGATCAATGAAGAGTCGTCCATTCTGAACTTTCCTGCCCTCAATCTACGCGAGGCAAACGAACGCCCTGAAGGCATGGAAGAAGGCGCGGTGATGATGGTGGGGCTAGAAGCCGAACGTGTTCGACAAGGTTTGGCCATTCTGGCGACCCAACCCCGCGGGAATGAGCGCAAAGACCCGCATGGTATTCGGCAGCCGGACGACTACGGCATCCCCAATGTCTCCGACAAAGTGTTACGAATAATTCTTAGTTATACGGATTACGTGAATCGCAGAATCTGGCATAGAACCTGAAAAAGTGCCTAAATATTTGAGGCTTAAAGCTGCGCAGACTGCGTATCACGAAGTAGCCATGAATTGCAAAAAATGAAAGTTCTTCTGATTTCGCAATGGTTTAATCCAGAACCAACCTTTAAGGGGCTATCCTTTGCTCTTGAACTAATGTGCCGTGGACACGAGGTCCAAGTGCTTACTGGATTCCCGAACTACCCAGGTGGAAAAGTATACGATGGGTACAAGATTCGCATTTACCAGCATCAGATCATGCAAGGAATTCATGTTCATCGGGTTCCTCTTTATCCAAGCCATGATCAGTCAGTAATTAAAAGAATAGCGAACTACTTAACGTTTGCTCTGGCAGCTTCTATAGCAATCAATTTTGTAATGTTCCGACCTGATGTGGCATACGTATATCACCCGCCCCTCACGACCAGCATGCCTGCGATAGTTCAGAAATTATTACGTGGAGTGCCGTTCGTATACGACATACAAGACTTATGGCCAGATACACTCGTTTCTTCAGGGATGATTCCCAGAAAATGGCAATTATCTATAATATCAAAATGGTGTAATTGCGTGTACAAATCCGCCTCAATCCTAACAGTACTTTCTGCGGGATTTAAAAGGAAATTAATTGAGCGTGGGGTTCCTGAGAGAAAAATTCGAGTGATCCATAATTGGTGCGAGGAAAGCTCGGGAACTAAGCAATGTGGTAAAGGCGAAAAGCCTGCTTTATTTCAGGATCGCTTCACTATTATGTTTGCTGGAAACTTTGGGAAAGCTCAAGGACTCGAGATTGCTTTAGAGGCAGCGAAGATCGTAGAAGCCACAGTTCCAAAGCTCCAATTTGTATTGGTTGGTTCTGGCGTTGAAGAAGAGCGCCTCAAAGCACAAGCGACGAACATGAAGTTGAAGAATGTTGTTTTCATCTCCCGCCTACCGATGAGTGAAATTGCTTCATTTATGGAAAATGCGGATGCGCTTTTAGTCTTGCTGCGAGCAGATCCATTATTCAAAATCACGATTCCCTCAAAGACGCAGGCTTACATGGCAATCGGAAAACCAATCATAATGGCAGCCGAAGGTGATGCGGCCAACCTTGTAGCAAGCGCAGGGTGCGGAATTACGTGCGATCCGGGAAATGCAACTGCCCTTGCAAGGGCAGTGATGGAGATGTATGCGAAACCAAAAACTGAACTCGAATTGATGGGGCGATCTGGGAAATCATTTTATGAGAACCAACTTTCATTATCGAAAGGTGTTTCTCACTACGAAAATATCTTTCAGGAGGTGGTAGGCTATAGTACCGCTAGATCTATATGACCACATTTCGTGATCTTTTTATATCTCTACTCGCTTTGATCATACTTCTGCCGCTGCTAGTAACTTTAGCCATAACAGTGTACTTGTGGCTGGGGCCTCCTATTATTTTTTGCCAATTACGGTTAGGACTTCATGGCAAGCCATTCAATCTGCTCAAGTTTCGCACTATGCGTACCCCGCGACCAAACGAAGATTTTCTTGCCACCGACGCAGTGCGACTAACGCGTCTTGGCCGAGTGCTGCGAAATACAAGCTTAGATGAACTGCCCACTCTGTGGAATGTGCTGCACGGCGACATGTCATTAGTAGGCCCGCGCCCTCTATTACTGGAGTACCTGCCGCGTTACAACGCTCAGCAGGCACGGCGGATGGAGGTTAGGCCAGGAATTACTGGCTGGGCGCAGGTAAATGGACGCAATTCCTTATCGTGGGAAGAAAAATTTCGGCTGGATGTCTGGTATGTAGACAACAAAAGTTTTTTCTTAGACCTGAAAATCCTATGGATGACCGTTTGGCAGGTACTGGTAGGAAGCGGAGTTTCGGCCGATCAGCACGCGACAATGCCGCCGTTTATTGGATCTTCGCAGGAACCTGTTTCCATGTCGACCAGCGGCACCACTCGAGAGAAATTTAATGAATAAAAGAAAACTAATCATTGTAGGAGCTGCGGGGCATGGAAGAGAGGCCGCATTCACATTCCTTCTAAATCACCCTGCAGAGAATTTTCTCGGATTTCTCGATGATGTTAGTCAAGGATCCACACCAGAAGGCTGGCCGATCCTCGGCAAAGTCGGAGATTGGCCTAGCTGGAAAGACTGCGAATTTGTGGTTGGTATTAATGACCCTCGGGCACGCCGTGGTGTTGTGGCGAAGATGGAATCGTTCGGATCACCGAACTGGGGAGGAATCATTCATCCAAGTGTAGTGGTACACCCATCTGTAAAATTGGGCTTTGGCTTTATGATTCTTGGGGGGGTGGAGATGACCGTGAACATCCGTTTAGGGAAGTTTGTGAGTATGAATCGATTGGTGGCTCTCGGGCATGATTGTGTTCTTGGTGATTTTACGTCGATTGGGCCTTTGGCTTCTATTTCAGGAAACGTTTTGTCTGGTTACGGAGTTGAAATCGGCACCTCTGTCGCCATTCGTCAGGGAGTTTCACTTGGCGATGGGTCCGGAATCGGCATGGGAGCAGTAGTGCTCGATGATGTGTCGACGAATGAATTAGTGGTGGGAAATCCTGCTCGGCAATTAAGGACGCTTAAGCCTTGGTAGGACATAGCGATCATTCTCATCTTCCGTCATGGCCGTTCTTTGAGGCTGATGAGCTCTCGGCGGTTGATACAGTTCTGCGCTCAGGTCGGGTGAATTATTGGACAGGGGATCAATGCAAATTATTTGAGCGTGCTTGGAGTGATTACCATAATGGGATCCACTCGTTGGCGATGGCGAATGGTTCGCTCACGCTTGAAGCGGCCCTCCGGGTTCTTGGCGTCGGCGATGGCGACGAGGTCATTGTCGCTTCACGAAGTTATATCGCCAGCGCCATGTGCGTTGTGGTCGCCGGCGCCAAGCCTGTATTTGCTGATATTGACAGCGAGAGCGGCAATATAACTGTGGCCAGCATAGAGGCGGTACGCACCCCGCGGACCAAGGCTTGCATTCCCGTTCATCTTGCCGGTTGGCCGTGCGACATGCCCGCCATCAGCGCATGGGGTGCTCAGCACGGTGTCCATATTATTGAAGATTGTGCACAAGCACACGGAGCGTCGATTGGAGGTAAGAGGGTGGGCACCTGGGGAATATTTTCCAGTTGGAGTTTCTGCCAAGATAAAATTATGACGACGGGAGGTGAAGGGGGGATGTTATGCACTCCCGTTAAGGAGTTATGGAAAAAAGCGTGGCAATTCGCTCAGCACGGAAAAGATTACAATCTGTCGCATGCCAAGAATAGTGATCCTGGATTCCGTTGGTTGGTGCATCATAAGGGAACGAATTTAAGAATGACGGAAATGCAAGCGGCAATCGGCCTGTGTCAGTTGAGAAAGCTGGACGACTGGATAGCGCGGCGGTCTCGAAACTCTAAGATCATGCAGAAAGCACTTCGTGGGGTCAAAGGATTGAGGGTGCCGCTAACACCCCAAGGCCACGCCCACTATCGATGTATGGCGTACGTAGAGGGGGGGAGAGTTGTCCGCGATCGATTACTTGCATCCATAGAGAAGGCAGGCCTTTTTTCTAATGTAGGAGCATGTCCGGAAATCTTTCGCGAACCACTGTTTGCCGATCAGGGAATTGTTCCCGCAAAACCATTACCAGTGGCAAGGACTATGGGGGACGCCAGCCTTGCGTTCCTCGTCCATCACACCATTGATGAAGAATCGATGCGGGGGTATGCAAAGGCAATAGCAGAGGTAGTTAACTCGAGGGATTAAAGTGAAACGGCAAGAAGAGGTGGCTTATTAGGAAATGGGGAGTGCCGGAGGACAAAATTCAAGTGACGGGGAAGGTGGGGAATACGGAGACAGAAGCTTCAGCCGTAAAGGAAATACTTGGGTACGCAGAAAGAGAAAAAGCGAAAAGCGAAATTCGAAAAGCAGAAAATAGTTCGTCGCGAGTGGCGGGTAACGCGTTACTCGTTACTAGCAACTCGCCACCCCAAAGTCGCCCCCAGAACACTGAATCCAGCAGACAGCTAACTGCGAACGGCCAACAATATACTACGTTGGTGGGCAGTAGGGAGTGGGCGGTGGGTGGTAAGCCGAGGATCATCCTAGTGACGAGCGCGTTCCATATGCGGCGGGCAAAGATGTTGTTTGAACGGCAGGGGTTTGAGGTGGAGCCGTTTCCGGTGGATTTTCAGGTTTCCGATCGGTCGACCACCACCGTGCTCAGTTTCTTCCCGTCCGCACAAGCTTTGGCCAAAAGCGAGACAGCGATGAGGGAAGGCGTTGGAATTTTGTACTATTGGATTATCAAGCGGTGAGCGGGCCCTTTTTTGATTAGGATTAAGATGAAGATTAAGAAAATTTTAGGACTGGGGA
>Ga0194133_10005311_pt1 | contig 16489 bp, 14 predicted proteins | sample TA2KigOf40mmetaG_FD_155448 | JGI IMG/M metagenome (GOLD analysis project Ga0194133, IMG submission 155448) | Freshwater microbial communities from Lake Tanganyika, Tanzania - TA2015055 Kigoma Offshore 40m | ecosystem: Environmental > Aquatic > Freshwater > Lake | place: Tanzania: Lake... | reverse complement strand
AGTCCCTCGGCGAGTTCCTCGACTCTGACGACATCTTCCTGCTCACCAAGCAGGGGTTCGCATTCTTCGAGGAGGAGTTCGGCGTCCCCTACCCCTTCGTGAAGTACGACCAGCTCTTCGTGCCGGAGTTCAACGCCGGTGCGATGGAGAACGCCGCCTGCGTCACCTTCCTCGAGGACATGGTCTTCCGCTCCCGCGTGACCGACGCGGCGTACGAGCAGCGGGCCAACACCATCCTCCACGAGATGGCGCACATGTGGTTCGGTGATCTCGTCACGATGAAGTGGTGGGACGACCTCTGGCTCAACGAGTCCTTCGCCGAGTGGGCGGCGCACCACGCTAACGTCAACGCCACGCGCTACACCGATGCGTGGACGACATTCTCCAACCTGCGCAAGGCATGGGCCTACCGCCAGGACCAGCTGCCCTCCACGCATCCCATCGCCGCCGACATGGTCGACCTCGATGCCGTGCGTGTGAACTTCGACGGCATCACCTACGCCAAGGGGGCGTCCGCACTGCGCCAGCTCGTCGCGTGGGTCGGCGAGGACAACTTCCGTAGGGGCATCAACGCCTACTTCACCAAGCATGCGTGGGGCAACACCGAGCTCCCGGACCTGCTCAGCGAGCTCGAAGCCGCGTCCGGCCGCGACCTGTCGGGCTGGACCGCCGAGTGGCTGCAGACGAGCGGCGTCAATCTCATGCGCGCCGATCTCGACCTCGCCGACGACGGCACCTTCCGCTCGGTCACCATCGTGCAGGAGCCCCCGGGCATGCCCGAGGGCGTGGCTCCGACGCTGCGATCCCACCGCATGGCGCTCGGGCTCTACGACCTCACCGACTCCGGGCTCGTGCGCCGCGAGCGCATCGAGCTCGACGTCGTCGGCCCGCGCACCGAAGTGCCTCAGCTCGCGGGCGCGAAGCAGCCTGATCTGCTGCTGCTCAACGACGACGACCTCACCTTCACCAAGGTGCGCCTCGACGACCGGTCGTGGCAGACCGCCGTGGCGCATCTGGGCGACCTCGTCGACTCCATGCCGCGCGCACTCGTCTGGGGGGCCGCGTGGGACATGGTGCGCGACGCCGAGGTGCCCACGGGCGACTACGTCGACCTGGTGATCGCCGGCCTGCCGCGCGAGACCGACATCGGCGTCGTGCAGCAGACCCTGCGCCAGGTCAAGACGGCCGTCGATCTCTTCGCCACCTCCGAGCACCGCCCGGCGTACGTCGCGAAGCTCGCTGCCGCACTCGACAGCCTCATGCGCGCCGCGGAGCCCGGATCGGACCATCAGCTCGCCTTCGTGCGCGCCTTCACATCTGTGGCGACGAGCGATGCCCATCTCGACACCGTGGCCGGGCTGCTCGATGGCACCGTCGTGCTCGAGGGCCTCGCCGTCGATGCCGACCTGCGCTGGAGCCTCCTCCAGCGCCTCGCGGCCACCGGGCGCGCCGAGCTCGACGCCATCGAGTCCGAGTTGGCCCGCGACGACACCGCGACAGGCCGTCGCCAGGCCGCGATCGCGCGGGCAGCCCGCCCATCGCTCGAGGCCAAGGACCTCGCCTGGGCCGAGATGATGGAGCGCACGGACCTGCCCAATGCGATCCTCGAGTCCACCATCGCCGGCTTCGTGCAGCCCGACCAGGTCGATCTGCTCTCGCACTTCCGGTCGCGATTCTTCGACGAGATCGTGCGTGCCTGGGATGCCCAGACGATGGAGATGGGGCAGTCACTCGCCATGGGGCTCTACCCGAGCCTCATCGTAGAGCCGAAGACCGTCACCGACACCGACGCCTTTCTCGCGCGCGATGACATCAATCCCGCGCTACGTCGACTTGTCGTTGAGGGTCGCGACGGAGTGAGCCGCTCGCTGCGCGCACGCGCCGCCGACGCCTAGAACTCCCCGCCGACTGGTCAGTTGTCGGATGGCGCCACGAGGGGGAACGTCCCGACAACTGACCGCTCGGCGCACAAGGAGGCGCTCGGCGCACAAGGAGGCGCTCGGCGCACAAGGAGGGGGGTTACGGCTGGTCGACCCACTCGACGCGCATACGCCGGGCTTGCTCCCCCAGCACGGATAGTCCGTCGCGCAAGCCCCCCATGATGTCTCCGGTGGTGAAGGCGCTCGTCATCGACAGTGCTGCGAGACCACAGGCACGATCGTCGAGCGGGACGCGCGCGAGGCGCCCCGTCACGATCTCGAGCTGCCGACCAGCCGGATCCACGGCCACCAGCACACTGCGGTCGGGGTTGGCGAGCCGCTCGAGCATCGCCTCCACACCGGGGCGGCCGCCCTCCCACGGGCCGACGTACGCACTGAAGGTCAGCCCGGACTGTCGCTCGGCGTGCTCCAGAAGGCGTTGCACCTCGGCACGCTGAGCCGCCGTGAGGTCACCAGCGGGCACTGGCCCCACCCCTCTCCTCGTGATCGGTTGGACCGCCGGGCGTGATCATGCCCGGTCCACTGGGAGCCGCCATGGCGCCCGAGGGACTTGAGAGCCACACGGGCTCACCCGCGAGTGCGACATCCGTCGAACTCGAGCGTCCTTTGACCCAGCCCGGGGCGTAGACAGCGACCGCGATGATGATGAGGGAGAGGGCCGGGATGCCGACGAAGAGCGCGAGCGCCTCGAGCGGGGTGTATCCCGGACCTGGATCGTCACCGTCGTAGACCACTCCTCGCTCGGAGGCCGCGACGGGTCCGGCGAGGGCAAGGGAGGTGACCGCGAGGACGGTCGCGGCGGCGACCGAGGCAAGCAGTGAGCGCATGTCGTCAGCCTAGGGGAGCGCCCGGAGCGGCCGGCCGCACGGTCGCGATGAGCGCATCCAGCAGCGGCGCGCGCGGCAGATCCTCCAGCGCCACGGGCACGCCCTTGCGGTCCGTGAGGGGCACTCGCCAATTGGGGTATTCCTGGTCGGTGCCCGGCTGGTTCTGCGCCCGCACATCGCCGACGAGGTCGGGCAGTGCGATCCCCACCAGCCGCGCGGGCGAGGCAGCCACCAGGCGGTGCAGCCCGACGACGCAGGCATCCACGTCTGCATCCGCACTCTCGAGCCAGCCCCGATCCACGGCAAGGTCCAGCCACTCGCGCGTGGCCGCTTCATCCGCGGCGCGCTCGTCGTCGACCGCGGTCGACAGCAAGCCCAGCTCCGCGCGGATGCGCACGTGCTCCCCCTCGAGATAGCCGGCGGTGGGAGGCAGGTCGTGCACGGCGACACTGGCGAGCACATCGGCACGCCAGTGCTCGGGCTGGCGCAGGACCCCTCCCTCTCCGCGCTCGAACCACAGGATGGACGTGCCGAGGATCCCCCGCTCGTGCAGGAAGTCAGCAACGCGCGGCTCGACAGTGCCGAGGTCCTCGCCGATGACCAGAGCCCCGGCACGCTGGGCCTCCAGCGCGAGGATGCCCACCAGTGCCTCGTGATCGAAGGTCACGTATGCGCCCTCTGCCGCGGTTGCACCTGCCGGAATCCACCATTGACGGAAGAGCCCGAGGATGTGATCGACGCGTATGCCGCCGCAGTGCCGCAGCAGGGTCCGCAACATGTCGCGATAGGGCAGGTACGCCGCATCCGCGAGCGCATCGGGTCGCCACGGTGGCTGGGCCCAGTCCTGCCCGAGCTGGTTGTACATATCCGGTGGACACCCGACGGAGACCCCCTCGGCGAGCACGTCCTGCAGCGCCCAGGCATCAGCGCCATCGCCGTCCACGCCGACCGCGAGGTCGTGGATGATGCCCGCGCGCATGCCGACATCGACCGCTGCTGCCTGCGTCTGCTCCATCTGCTGGTCGAGGAGCCACTGCATCCACAGATGCCGCTCGACGCGATCGGCGTGAGCTGCGCGCCAGGCGGCGACCTCCGCGGAGTCCGGATGCCGCAGTCCCTCGGGCCAGTCCGACCATGTGGCACCCCGCGATTCCGCGATCGCACACCACGTCGCGAAGTCGATGAGGCCCCTTCCTTCGCGCTCGACGTAGGCGTCGTAGCTCGCCTGGCGTCCGGGCGAGAGCGGCACACGGCGCACGATCTCCAGAGCGGCTGACTTCGCCGCCCAGACCGCGTCCCGGTCGAGCAGGTCGGCGGTGGGTTTGCGGAGCGGCTTGGCCAGGCGGCGCACGGCCTTGCGATCGGATCCGCTCAGGTAGGCGAACTCGGCGATGCCCTCGATCCGCACATAGATCGGATTGGGGAAGCGGCGGGTGGCGGGGAGATAGGGAGACGGCGTCATGGGCACGACCGGAGCAGCCGCGTGCAGGGGATTGACGAGCACGAAGTCGGCGCCCAGGTCGTGCCCGGACCACGCGGCGAGGTCGCCGAGATCGGCGAGGTCACCGATGCCCCAGGACCGCCGTGATCGCACGGAGTAGATCTGCGCCATCAGGCCCCATAGGCGCGCATCCCCGGCTAGGGCCGCTGGATGCAGCCGCTCAGGCGTGACGACGAGCACCGACTCCGACACCCCATCGTCCGTGGCGGCCTTGACCGCATGCCAACCGAGGGGGATCTCGGGAGGCACGACGAAGGTCGCCTCGCCGATGAGTCGCCCGTCGACCTCGCGCGGATCGACCCAGCGATCACTCTGCTGCGCCTCGATGACGCCACCATCTTCGAGTTCGATCCACACGCGCACCGCCGTGCCGTGCGGCACATGCACCCAGATGTGCGCGTATCTCGCTCCCACCGCCACCACGACGGGTGGCATGGTCCTGCGCCAATCCCGCAGGTCGCGCTGCTCGAGGCTGGCGGCGATGGTGGCCTCATCCGTCGGATCGGCGCCCAGGGCACGGAGCACGCGCGCGATGGCGTCATCGGATGAGCGGCGCAGCACGCCCGCCTGATCCCAGTAGTCGACCCAGACGCCGTAGGCGCGGGCCAGCTCGTCGAGGCTCGGCGTGTCGGTGCAGCCGCCCCTGTCGGGCTGTCCTGCGCTCACCAGATCTCCGGGCGCCTACCCAGCCAGGGGCGGGCCTCCTCCAACTGCGCGGCGAGCGCGATGAGGGTGAGTTCGTCGTACGGCCGCCCCACGAGCTGCACGCCGATGGGGAGCCCGGCGTCATTCCAGTGCAGGGGCACGGACATCGCGGGCTGGCCCGTGAGGTTGAAGATCGCCGTGAACGGCGTGAAGGCCTTCTGGCGCTCGAAGTCCTGCGCGGGGTCACCGCCCGCGGTGAAGTGACCGACGGGCACGGGCGGCTGGGCGAGCGTCGGAGTGAGCAGGACGTCGTACGCCGCCGTCGCGTTGATGGCACCACGTGCCATCACTCGAGCGAAGGACACGGCGCCCGCGAGATCGATGCCGCTGGCGCGGGAACCGCGCTCGCGCAGGTAGCGCGTCAGCGGCTGCAGGAGATCTACCTTCTCCGGCTCGACCGGCGTCAACTGCGACAGCACCGACCAGATGGTCTCGAAGACGGGCACGATGACGTCCGGGACGGGAGCGGGGATGTCTTCGACGACGTGACCGAGCTGCTCGAGCAGCGCCGACGCCGACTCGTAGGCGTCCAGGCAATCAGGGTGTACGTCGACGTCGGCGATGACCGGTGTCGCGAACCGACCGATGCGCAAGACGCCCGGCTCTCGGCCGGCCGCGCGGAGGAAGGTCTCGCCGATCGGCAGGCCGGGAGCGGGGTAGGGATCGTCGGGGAAGGCACCGGCCATGACGTCGAGGAGCGCGGCAGCGTCGCGCACAGTGCGCGCGATGGGCCCGCTCACAGGGAATTCGCCCACCGGGTCGCGGAGGGGGCCGTTGGAGATGCGTCCGCGCGCGGTCTTGATGCCCACGAGCCCGCACACGCTCGCGGGGATGCGGATGGACCCGCCACCGTCGGATCCGTGTGCGGCTGCGGCCAGGCCCGCGGCGACGGCGGCTGCCGCACCGCCGCTGGATCCGCCCGCCGAGCGCGTGAGATCCCACGGGGTGCGCGAGGCAGGAGCGACGGCGTTCTCGGTGTAGCAGGGCAGCCCGAACTCGGGGGTGTTGGTCTTGCCCGTCATGACGAGGTTGCCCTGCTTCATGCGGATGACGACGTTGTCGTCCCCGAAGGGGGTCATGTCGTAGGCGAGCGAGCCGAGCGTGCAACGCACTCCCGCCTGGAAGTTGAGGTCCTTGACCGGCACGACCACGCCGTGGAGCACCGGCAGGTCGGCGGGGTCGACGGTGTCGCGGACCGCCTGGTCTGCGGCACGCGCTTGCTCGAGCGCGATCTCCGGCGTAATGGTGATGAAGGCGCCGACCGTGTCGTTGAGGGCCTGAGTGCGCGCGAGGTAGTGCTCCGCGAGTTCGACGGCGGAGGTCTCGCCGGTGCGGATGGCCGCAGCCTGCTCGAGGGCGGTGAGGTCATGGAGTGCGGTCACGCGGCAGAGCCTAGGTCTCCGGCTCCCCCCGCGCTCCACTCCCGCCGTTTCTCCCGCTGCGCGGGGCAGACGACCGGTGGCTAGGGTCAGGGCGTGCCTGACAACCCGCGCCCCAGCTATCCCCGTGCCGAACGCCTCGACCTCGTCGACGACCTGCACGGCCGAGCAGTCCCCGACCCCTACCGCTGGCTCGAAGATGGCCAGGACACTCGCACCACGGCATGGCGCGCCGATCAGGACGCGCTGATGGAGGCTGAGCGGGCCGGCTGGACCATGCGCGACCGCTTCGCCGAGCGGATAGCCGAGCTCATGGGCGCCGGGTCGATCTCCCCGCCGTACATCCGCGGCGACTGGACCTTCACCACCCGGCGCGACCCCGGTCAGCAGTTGCCCGTGCTCTACGTCCGCGGCGCCGACGGGGCGGAGCGTGCACTCTTCGATCCCATCGCCATCGATCCGACCGGCGTCACCACGATGGACTCCTGGCAGCCGAGCAAGGAGGGCGACCGGGTCGCCATCCAGTATTCGATCGGGGGTGATGAGGAGTCGATACTCGCCGTCCTCGACACCGCCACGGGCGAGCGCATCGAGGACGGCATCGACCGCTGCCGCTACTCCCCCGTGGCGTGGCTGCCCGGCGGTGAGCGCTACTACTACGTACGCCGACTCGCCCCCGAGCTGCTCCCCGAGACGGAGCAGAAGTTCCACCGCCGCGTCTACCTCCACACGGTGGGCCAGGACCCCGACGACGACATTCTCATCTTCGGTGCCGGCATGACGATGACCAACTACTACGGCGTCGAGGTGAGCCGCGACGGCCGCTGGCTGCAGGTCTCGGCGTCGGAGGGCACCGAGCCGCGCAACGACCTGTGGATCGCCGACCTCGAGGCATCGCCTCCTGACTCCCCGGCGTTCCGGCTAGTGCAGGGTGATGTCGACGCGCAGACCAGTCTGCACGTCGGTCGCAACGGCTTGTTCTACATCTCCACCGACCGCGACGCTCCGCGCGGGCGTCTGCTCGTGAGCGCTCCCGAGCACCTGTGGGACGAGCCCTGGCGCGAGCTGCTCCCCGAGGAGGCCGACTCGGTCTTCGACGGCTATTCCATCCTCGACGGTCCCGAGATGATGCGGCCCCTGTTGCTGGTCAACCGCACGCGCCACGTCGTGAGCGAGCTCAGCGTGCACGATCTCGACACAGGCGCACTCATCCGCACCATCCCCCTGCCCGGCGCGGGCACGATCGGCGGACCGGTCGAGCGACCTGACGGTGGTCCGATCGCATGGGTCGTCTACACCGACCACACCACGGTGCCGGCGATCTACTCCTTCGACGGTCGCACCGAAGAGCTCTCGCTCTACGCCGAGCCGCCCGGTGTCGTAGACGTCCCGCGCGTGCACTCCCGCCAGGTGACCTACGTGTCGAAGGACGGCACCGAGGTGCGGATGTTCATCCTGTCCCCGGCCGACGGCCCAGACCGCCCGCGGCCCGCGGTGCTCTACGGCTACGGCGGCTTCGGCATCCCGCTCTCCCCCGGATACTCCGCGTCGATCCTGTCGTGGGTCGAAGCCGGCGGCGTATGGGCGATCGCCAATCTCCGCGGTGGCGGCGAGGAGGGCGAGGAGTGGCACCGCGCCGGCATGCTCGGCAGCAAGCAGAACGTCTTCGACGACTTCCACGCGGCGGCCGAGCACCTCATCGCCGAGGGCTGGACGACCTCGTCGCAACTCGCGATCGAGGGAGGCTCCAACGGCGGCCTGCTCGTCGGCGCGGCGATGACACAGAGGCCCGACCTCTACCAGGCCGTGGTGTGCGTCGCACCGCTGCTCGACATGGTCCGCTACACCACGTCCGAGCTCGGCCCCACGTGGACGGTGGAGTACGGCGACCCGGAGATCCCCGAGCAGCTCGACTGGCTGCTGGGCTACTCGCCGTACCACCGCGTCAGCGAGGGCACGGCGTACCCGGCGACGATGTTCGTGGCCTTCGACAACGACACGCGCACCGACCCGATGCACGCGCGCAAGATGTGCGCGGCGGTGCAGCACGCCACGACGTCGGACCGCCCGGTGGTCTTCCGTGGCGAGGGTGACGTCGGCCACGGGGCGCGATCGCTCAATCGGTCCATCGATGAGGCGGCCGACACGCTGGCCTTCGTGGCCCGCTGGACCGGCCTGCAGGACTAGGCCGGAGGCGTCTCTGGCCGCCCGTTAACCGCGGAAACTGGCCCAGAACCACGGTTAACGGTCGGCCACCCCACCTGGGGCCCACCGAATCCACCCGCTAACCCTGCTCCCCGCCCGTTAACCGCGGAAACTGGCCCAGAACCACGGGTAACGGTCGGCCAATCCCCATCCGCGGACCTGCGGGATCGGCCCACTCGCGGGAGGATAACCGCATGGAGCGTCTCTGCCTGGTGACCGGCGCGACGGGGTACGTCGGCGGCCGGCTCGTGCCGCGCCTACTCGAGGCCGGATTCCGCGTGCGGGTCCTCGTGCGCCACCCCGAGCGCGTGCGGGACCTGCCCTGGGCCGACCAGGTGCAGGTTGCCGTGGGCGATGGCGGAGACCCGGCGGCCATCTCCGCGGCGCTCGAAGGAGTGGACGTCGCCTACTACCTCCTTCACTCGATCCAGCAGGGATCCGCACTGGAGTCCGAGGAAGCCCGGGTGGCCCGAACCTTCGCCGAGGCGGCGCGCGAGCAGCATGTCGGACGGATCGTCTACCTCGGCGGCCTCGCACCCGAGACGCCCGCCGACAAGATGAGCCGCCACATGCGCTCGCGCTCCCAGGTGGGCGAGATTCTTCGCTCGTCGGGCGTGCCCACCTGCGAGTTGCGCGCCGCCGTCGTCATCGGGTCCGGCTCGGCATCCTTCGAGATGCTGCGCTACCTCACCGAGCGCCTGCCTGCGATGATCACGCCGCGCTGGGTACGCCAGAAGACTCAGCCCATCGCCATCCGCGACGTGCTGCGCTATCTCGTGCTTGCCGCCGACCTGCCGCCGGAGGTCAACCGCGCCTTCGACATCGGCGGTCCCGAAGTCATGACCTACCAGGACATGATGCAGCGCTATGCCGCCGTCGCCGGCCTGCCTAAGCGGCTCATCCTCCCGATCAATCTGCTCTCGCCGGGACTGTCAAGCCACTGGGTCGGCCTCGTCACACCCGTGCCTCGCCGACTGGCTCGCCCGCTGGTGGAGTCACTCAAGCACCCCGCGGTGTGCGGCGAGCACGACATCGCGGCGTACATCCCCGACCCGCCCCAAGGGCTGCTGCCCTTCGACACCGCGGTCGAGCTTGCGCTCACGCGCATTCGCGACGCCGACGTCACGACGCGCTGGTCGGATGCCTCGACGCCGGGCGCGCCGAGCGATCCCCTGCCCTCGGACCCCGAGTGGTCGGGCGGCTCCCTCTACACCGACGTGCGCGTCGTCGACTCCTCCGCGAGCCCGGAGATGCTCTGGCACGCGGTCGAGGGCATCGGCGGCGTGCACGGCTACTACTCCGCAACGTTCCTATGGCAGGTGCGCGGCTTCCTCGACCGCCTCGTGGGAGGTGTGGGCCTACGCCGAGGGCGCCGCGACCCGGACCACCTCGTCGTCGGAGACGCGGTGGACTTCTGGCGGGTCGAGGAGCGCATCCCCCCGCGTCTGCTGCGGCTGCGCGCCGAGATGAAGATGCCCGGCCTGGCGTGGCTGGAGTTCACCATCGAGCCGCTCGACGGCGGGGGCTCGCGACTGACCCAGCGCGCGGTCTTCCACCCGAGCGGTCTGACCGGTCACGCTTACTGGTGGTCCGTCGCCCCCTTCCACCGCTACGTCTTCCCGGGCATGGCCGGCCACCTCGTCCGCGAAGCCGAGCACGGGCCCGGCGGGTCGGCAGAGCCGCCCCTGTCGGGCGGTCCCGCCGCGACATCAGCGCGACCGGCAGCGTAGAAAGGACGTCATGGGTCTCATTCGCCGCGCAGCCTCACTCGCCTCGGTCCCCGTCACCACGGGTGCCCGACTGGCGGGAGCTGCCACGGCCACGGCTTTCGGCGCCGACCGCGACGCCGTCTACGCCAAGGCGACGGCTGCATCCGTCGAGACCCTCACCGCCGCCCTCGCCAAGGCGCGCGGCCCGGCACTGAAGTTCGGCCAGGCCCTCGCGGTCTTCTCCTCCGCGCTCCCGCCGGACCAGGCCGCGCAGCTCACGGCGCTCACCCGGCTCTACGAGGACGCCAAGCCGCAGCCCCTGAAGACGATTGAGAAGCAGCTCAAGGGCCTGCCCAAGGGCGTCGACATCGAGCCCGAGGCCATCGCGGCGGCGAGCCTTGGTCAGGTGCACCGCGGCACGTGGACCGACGGCACGCCCGTCGCGATCAAGGTGCAGTACGCCGATGCACCCAAGGTCGTGAAGTCCGACATGATGCAACTGCGGGCGATGGCCCCGCTGGTCGGTCGCCTGCTGCCGACACTCGACGTCAAGGCCCTCGTCGACGAGCATGCCGCGCGCCTGACGGAGGAGCTCGACTACACGCACGAGGCCGCCTGGCAGAAGCGCTTCCGCAAGGCGTGGAAACCCGAGGGGATCGTCATCCCGAAGGTGCACTTTGCCTCCGGGACCCTGCTCGTCACCGAATGGGTCGACGGCACACCCTTCACCGCGCTCGTCGACGAGCCCGCGCATCGCCGCGATGCCGCCGGCCGCCAACTCGCGCGCTTCTGCTTCTGGTCGCCGCGCCTGGTCGGTGCTACCCACGCCGATCCTCACCCGGGCAACTTCCGCCTGCTGGAGGACGAGCGGCTCGCCGTACTCGACTTCGGCAGCGTCGCCGACGATGCCGGGCTCTTCACCCACCTCTTCGCGCAGACCCTCATCCTGAGCACGCGCGGCGACTACGACGCCGTCCTGGATGCATGGCGCCAGGCCGGCCTGGTGAGCGACTCCACCACCTCCGAGCAACTCATGGAGATGCTCGAGCCGGACGATCGTCCCTACACCCGCGAGGAGTTCACCTTCAGCAAGGAGTGGCTCCAGACGCGGTCGCAGCAATTCCAGGATCCCGTCCAGGCGCTCCAGGGTGCCAGCCGCTTGCGCTTCCCGGCTGACTACCTGCTTGAGCATCGCGCGGTCATGGGCACGATCGCACTCCTGTGCGGCCTCGACGCCACCGTGGACTTCCGAGCGGTCATCGACGGCGTCGGCGACGCCGTCGCCCAGCCCGCCTAGCACCACGGTCGGGGCCTAAGCCCGTGAGATCATGGCTCCATGTCCTCGCCGGCGCCGTCACCGGAAGCGTCACTGGACGTTCTGGCGGTGGGGATCCGCTCGGGCCTAAGTGACGGATGACCCGATGCTGACCTGGTGCGCCTCGTTGCTGATGCGATTCACGAGTTCGCACTTGTCGAATCCGTCGATGCCCAGTGGGACTACCTCGCACGTGAACCCCGGCTGACCGGGGACACCGGTTGGGATGCTGCTCTCGCCGGCCTGGCGGTCCATCTCGCACGCATGGCCGCCTTCGACCGCACTCCCCCCTGGACTCGTCACGCGGATCGTTACTCGCCGACGTTCCGGTGGATCGGACTGCCCCCGGAGAGCGACATGAAGGCATACGTCTTCCAGCGCACGCCGGTCTACTTCAAGTCCCGCGGCATCATGATCGACGCGGCCAACCTGGTCTCGGTATGAGCGACCTCCTCGACCGGGATTCACTCCTGGAGCTTCTTGCTGGCTTCGCAAGGCGCCTGGACGCGCGGGGGATCACCCTGGAGATCTATGTCGTGGATGGCACCGCCATAGCGCTCGCCTACGATCGCGACCGGCTCACCCACGATATCGACGCTACGTGGGACATCTCCATCGACCTGAGCGCGGAAATCAGCGACATGGCCACGGAGCACGCGCTCCCGCGGGACTGGCTCAACGACCGTGTCCGGCCCATGCTGCCCCTGGTTATCGACGAGGACCGACTCGAGGCGCTCAGTCTCCCCGGACTTCGCGTCAGCGTCGCGTCTCCCCGGCACATGCTCGCGATGAAGGCGCGCGCCGCACGCGACGCACGAGACTTCGACGACATCATCCTGCTGTGCCAGCGTCTGGGCATCACATCCGTGGCCGAAGTCGTCGCGGTCGCGGAGGACGTCTGGGGAGCGGGCATGCTCCGAGAGGACACCGTCTTCGCGCTCCCCACGAGCCTGCCCGAGAGCGGCCTGGACCTAGGCTCCTGACAGCGCAGAGGCGTGGGCGACAATGACGTCATGGATGCGCCCGACCAGGTGACCCCCTACGAGCGCTTCGGCGGCCACGAGTTCTTCACCGCTCTCGTGCGCGACTTCTACGCGGGAGTGGCCGAAGACCCGGTCCTGCGCCCGATGTATCCCGACGAGGACCTCGGCCCAGCTCAGGAGCGCCTGCGGATGTTCCTTGAGCAGTACTGGGGAGGGCCGACCACCTACTCCGACCTGCGCGGGCACCCCCGGCTGCGGATGCGGCACTCGCCCTACCCCATCGGGGCCGACGCCCATGACCGATGGCTGCAGCACATGCGCGTCGCCGTCCAGGCGCGCGGCATGGACCCCCAGGACGAGACCGAGTTGTGGGGCTATCTCACGAGTGCCGCCTTCGCGATGATCAACACCCCACTGGCCTGAGCAAGGCACACCACGCTTTTGGCCCTTGTAGGGTGATCGCGTGACACGACTGCGCGCGCTTCCGCTGCTCACGTCCCTCGCCCTTGCGACGCCCCTGCAGATCACGGTGCGACTCACCGCCCCAGCCGTCCCGGGCTACTCCAAGATGGACATCACCTACGCCTACACAACCGGCTAGTCCGAGCCGCACGCAGCTCGAACTCTGGGCGGATACGGCCGTCTATGGGCACTATCCGCCCACAGTTCGTCCGAGGGCGGTCGCACAGCCCGCGGGGCGCGCCGCCCACCGGCTGTGCCGCCGAGACGTCACGCGGATCTGAGGGAGCGTTATCGCCTGACGGCTCGCGTGCGCACGGGCACGTCCTCCACGCTGGTGGCACCCGTCCATGTGAGGAGTTCCCATGCGTCGCGCCATCGTCGCCCTGGCCGTCAGCCTTCCCCTGCTCGCTGCTCTCGTCGGCAGCGCCGGCGTGGCCCAGGCCCGCCCGCTCCCCGCGGAGCCCGTGATGAAGGGCCTGCTCCTCACCAAGGACGAGATGGTCAAGGCCGCGGGCTACGCCGGACAGATGACGGAGGCGGGCGGCCCCGCCTCCTGCCGGGACACCGACGACAAGGGACGCGACTGCGTCTACGGCGTGCAGCCCGCGGACTACAACAACCCGGCCACCTACCCCTCCATGGTTGTCATCACCGGCTTCCCGACGGTGCCGGCAGCCACGAAGCACTGGCGCGACCACAATCTCAAGCCGACAGCGTGGAGTGGGGAGACCATCACTGTCGTCGCCAAGACCGCCCGTCTCATCACCTACACTGCGACACCCGCCACCGCCGAGCAGATGGCCTGGGCGTGGACCTCCATCAAGGGCAAGCAGGGCATCATGATGGCGCAGTGCACGGCCAATCAGGCGGGAGCGGACCTCAAGGCACTCGCGGATTGCTCACGCAAGGTCGCGGTTGCCCTCGATAGGAAGGTCAAGGCCAAGAAGCCGCGGACGCCCCTCGCCTAGCGCACGACGCTGAGGTCCGGGCGCTGCGTCGGGGTCGAGGTCCGCACGAAGACCTGGCCTCGCACGGTCGTCAGTCTCTTCCAGCCCGTCATCGTGCATGCGGTGACCCGCGAAGCATCGTCCGTGAGGAAGCCGAGGCGGCGTGCCGCATGAAGCACGCGCAGGGGAAGCCCGCCGAACGACGGCCGGCCCCAGATCTGCTCAGCAAGCGCCTGCGGATCGACGACGGACGTCGAGCGGCGCCGGAACTCCGCGATCGCTTCGTCGACCCCGGGCACGACATCACCGGAGACGCCGTGGATCGGCAGTTGCCAGCCCTCGGCGGGTGGCAGCATCGCCAAACCGGGGGAACCGACGGCGGGCTCCGGCAGGCACAACTCCGTGGCGCCTGCCGTCGCTTCGAGCCCTTGACGCACCTGCGCGGTCCGTGCGGAGACGTCGACCTCCTCGGTAACCGGGTCGCGCAGCGGGAGCGCCACAAAACTGATCACGCGCATCGGGGGCGCGGCATAGACACCGATGGCACCGGCGCGAGCGACGATCCGCACATGGCCCGTCGGATCCCACGACGCCAGCCGGTCGAGGTGCGCGGCGAGCAGTCTGCCCTCATGCGCAGGCAGCGCCAGGGTGAGCAGCGCACTCGAGGTCGTCATGGCGCAAGCCTCCTCCCTGCCGGGGCGGGGGGCAACTCGGGATCGGCCCGGTCAGTCGCGGGTGAGCTTGCGGTACGTCGCCCGGTGAGGACGTGCCGCCTCCGCGCCGAGTCGATCGACCTTGTTCTTCTCGTAGGCGTCGAAGTTGCCCTCGAACCAGAACCACTGCGAGTCGCCCTCGTAGGCGAGGATGTGCGTCGCGATGCGGTCAAGGAACCACCGGTCGTGCGAGGTGATGACGGCGCAGCCGGGGAATTCCAGCAGGGCGTTCTCCAGTGACCCCAGCGTCTCGACGTCGAGGTCGTTGGTCGGCTCGTCGAGCAGGAGCAGGTTGCCGCCCATCTTGAGTGTGAGCGCGAGGTTGAGGCGGTTGCGCTCACCGCCCGAGAGCACTCCCGCGGGCTTTTGCTGGTCCGGGCCCTTGAAGCCAAATGCCGAGACGTAGGCGCGCGAGGGCATCTCGACGTTGCCCACCTTGATCCAGTCGAGGCCGTCGGAGACGACCTCCCAGACGTTCTTCTTCGGGTCGAGACCGGAGCGGCTCTGGTCGACGTAGGAGAGCGTGACGGTCTCGCCGATCTTGATGTCTCCCGAGGTCGGCAGCTCGTCCTTATCGTCGGACCCACCCTGGGCCGCAGCGACGATCATGCGGAAGAGAGTCGTCTTGCCTACGCCGTTGGGGCCGATGACGCCGACGATGCCGTTGCGGGGCAGCGTGAAGGACAGGTCGTCCAGCAGCACGCGATCGCCGAAGGCCTTGGTGAGGTGGTCGGCTTCGACGACGACGTTGCCTAGGCGCGGCCCGGGCGGGATCTGGATCTCGTCGAAGTCGAGCTTGCGCGTCTTCTCTGCTTCGGCAGCCATCTCCTCGTAGCGCTCGAGGCGGGACTTGCTCTTGGTCTGGCGGGCGCGGGCGCTGGAGCGCACCCACTCGAGCTCATCCGTGAGCCGCTTCTTGAGCTTGGCGTCGCGCTGACCCTCGACCTTCAGGCGCGCGGCCTTCTTCTCGAGGTAGACGGAGTAGTTGCCTTCATAGGGGTAGGCGTGGCCGCGGTCGAGCTCGAGGATCCACTGGGCGACGTTGTCCAGGAAGTAGCGATCGTGGGTGATGGCGATGACGGTGCCGGGGTACTTCTCCAGATGCTGCTCCAGCCACTGCACGCTCTCGGCATCAAGGTGGTTGGTGGGCTCATCGAGCAGGAGCAGGTCGGGCTGCTGGAGGAGGAGCTTGCACAGAGCGACACGACGCTTCTCACCACCGGAGAGCACGCTCACGTCGGCGTCGGGGGCGGGGCAGCGAAGTGCGTCCATGGCCTGCTCGAGCTGGGAGTCCAGATCCCAGGCGTTGCGATGGTCGATCTCCTCCTGGAGCTTGCCCATCTCGGCGAGCAGAGCGTCGTAATCGGCGTCGGGGTCGGCCATCTGCGCGGAGATGTCGTTGAAGCGGTCGATCATGGCCTTGGTCTCGGCCACCCCCTCCTCGACGTTCTCCAGCACGGTCTTGGACTCATCCAGCATGGGCTCCTGCATGAGGATGCCGACGGTGAAGCCCGGGGAGAGCAGGGCATCGCCATTGGACACCTCATCCACGCCGGCCATGACCTTGAGCAGCGAGGACTTGCCCGCTCCGTTGGGGCCGACGACGCCGATCTTGGCCCCGGGCAGGAAGGACAGCGTCACGTCGTCGAGGACGACCTTGTCGCCGTGTGCCTTGCGTGCCTTGCGGAGGGTGTAGATGAATTCGGCCATGGCTCGGAAGCCTAGTGCGCCGCACGTCTCGCCTCGGCGGCCGGTCGGGACCGGCGTTCTTCGGGAAATCCAGGGCCGCATTCCGCCGGAATC
>Ga0194133_10005307_pt1 | contig 16496 bp, 12 predicted proteins | sample TA2KigOf40mmetaG_FD_155448 | JGI IMG/M metagenome (GOLD analysis project Ga0194133, IMG submission 155448) | Freshwater microbial communities from Lake Tanganyika, Tanzania - TA2015055 Kigoma Offshore 40m | ecosystem: Environmental > Aquatic > Freshwater > Lake | place: Tanzania: Lake... | reverse complement strand
ACCCACTTGATGCTGTGCACCCGCGTGCCCCTGTTCGCCTGCCTTGAGGTACCACTTGAACGCTTCGGCGCGACTTCTCGGTACACCCATCCCCTTCCTGCAGAACTCGCCGAGGTTGAACTGCGCGCGAACATGTCCTTGTTCGGCTGCCTTGAGAAACCACTGGGCTGCTTGCGCAAAGTCCCTCGCGATCCCATCGCCACTTGCACAGCACACGCCGAGATTGAACTGCGCCAGAGAATGCCCCTGCTCGGCTGCCTTACGAAACCACTTGACGGCCTCTACAGAACTCTCTGCAACACCACGACCTGCCTTGTAGCAGTACCCGACCTTGTTCTGTGCGCTTGGGTCTCCCAACTCGCTCGCCAACCGAAACCACTCACGGAAGTTGTTCTCGTCGGGCACCACGGTGCGTGAAGATTCTATCTCGGCCTACAACCTGCGAGTGCCCGCAACGGCTCCGCCTTCTCCGTAACGACACAAAGACGAACGGGCTTCGACCAACTGAACAGCGCCCACTCTGACCCCCGGCCGAGCGGTCCCCCAGGAAACATCAGACTCAGTCATCGAGCGCGCGTCCCTTCACTCATGAATATGCACTTTCATCCAAACTCGGCGACGACCACCAGTAAATCCATCAGCACTCTGTGCACCACCTCACGACAGATCCGCAAGTGACAAGGCGAGCGTTCCCAGCGATCGAAGGGCCTGTGCCTCAGATGCGCATCGCCGGTTCCGCTTTCAACTTACCCGGCACCCTGCCCGTCAACCTTGGCCCTTGCGATGAGAGCAGCAACGGACGCAGCGGCATCGACTCGTTCTGCGTACTCGGTTCACCGTACTCGGTTCACCGTACTCGGTTCACCGAGCCGACGGCTTCTGTGCGACGCGGCGTCGGTACGGCGGGTATCCCCAACCACTGCCATACAAGTCACACTTCATCTCAGGCGAAAGGAGCGGTCGCCAACGATCCTTGGCGTCAAACGACAGCCACTCAAACCGCGGAAAGTCGCGGACCGTTGCGTTGAGGTTCACTAGTTGTCCATCCTGAATACCAATCAGATCCCACACCCAGAAGTTGTGAGGCCTCCCATCTGTACACCTTTCGCACCGGACGAAACTACGTATCAGGAACTCAAGGCGCCCATTCCCATCCACGTCGAGCGGGTACAGGTCCAGGATCGCAAACGGCAGGCTGAGCAGGCTGGCTTGGGGAGATTGCGGGCGTGAATCAGGGCGCAGCAGCAAGATCCAGTTCGAGCTGTATTGGCCGGCAAGGCCCGAGGCGTCGTTCGCACTATGTATCAGTGCATCTGGGTTTCCATCGCCATCGCAGTCGCCCTCCTCAACGCTCAACAACGATGGCCTGTCGTACATCAAGTCGACTGAGAACCCTGTCACATGGATCTTGCCTGCCTTGGATGAACCGTCAGCGGAATGGCGCGCTAGGACAAAGAGCATGCGCTTGTCTTGGCCTGCGTTCGAACCGATCATCACCAGGCTCCCCGAGCGCGGCAGGCGCCAGAGCACAAAAAACGGTTCGGGAGGCGGAAAGGGGTCTGTAGGTAGACGCCCGTCCACTATCAGAGTGGCGAGCCACCTGACCTGGTCCTGCATATCCGCCTCGAGGTCGTTCAATGTCACGGACACTGCATCAGTGATCGTCCCGGGCGCCGGTCGCTGGAACTCAGGAAACGGGACATCACCATGATCGTCCACCAAAGCAAGACTTGGTTGCACGGCAAAAAGTCCGCAGAACAGCAGAATAGCAGCAGTTGGCATGATTCCTCCAAGGTAAAGACAGGGGCGCGCACCCTGCGCGCCGAAGGTGGTGATCGGCACTTGGGCCGCTTCGGCATGAATTACCGATGCGACTTCTTATGAGCTTTCATCGCCCGACATCTGGTCGCTGGTGCGATACGCGGTACCTTTTCTCAATGGCTTCCGGCTCTCAAGACACCCGCCGCCGATTTGAGCAGTGGGCGCGGAATCCGCGCTGTCACGCGAACGCGGTGTCAGCAATCGTGAACTTCCCAATGCGAATGGTTGCTGAGGCGGAGGGAGTCAAAGCTCAGTTTGGGCAGTCGCCGTTCGCACTCATTCGGGGGCGACAGTTTGAGGAGGGCGTGTTTCTGGATGATGCATCACGCTTGCGGGATCAACTCGAGGCTTCAGGCGTCATCGCTTGTGGCACGACTGGATTTGTCGACTTTCGCCTCCAGAACAACGGTGGCCCGATGCCATCGCTCGACGCTGCCATTGAAGCATCGCTCGATTGGCTCCGGGATCTTGCCGCTGGAAGAGCTCAGCAGACCATCGCCTCAGGACTGAGCCTGCGCATTCCGGGGGGAGTGATGCTGCCAGAGGCGACCCTGTGTATCGACGCTCTAGCGGTGCGGCCCACCCAGAGTGGGAGCGAGTTGGTTGTGGGAGAGATCAAGGTGTATCCAGATCGGGGCGGTTACACCGATACGACCCAACTCGCCACCAGTCGCGCACAGGCAGGCATGTACGGGCACGCGCTGCAGATCACACTCAAAGCGGCCAATCTTGAGGGATCGCTCAGCGTGTCAGAGCGGGGATTCCTTGTTCTTAGCCATTCTGGCTCGAACCGAATACGCCTGCGGCATGACGAGGATCTCCGAGCTCAGATACAGCGGGCTAGAGATGGTCTCCGACAGCTGTCCGAGGTGGCCCAGCAACTGCGACCGAACCCCGACAGTGCCCTTGCTGTGATCCAGTCTGCACCCACCTCGTACTGCGAATCCTGCGTCTCATTCTGCGAGCGGGCATCAATCTGCCGCGCTCACGCAGTGGCTGAAGAGCGTCCCGAGATCCTTGGGGACGCTGTCAAGCAACTCATGGGCGATATGTCTCTCGCGCGGCTGCGCCAACTCATGAGCAATAACACTGAGCCCTCCAATGCCCACGAACAAGAGGTGCTCGAAATGATTCGGGAGATAGCGGAGGGTTACGATGTCTGAAGATCGCTCAACGCGGCGAAGAATTCTTGCCTATCTCAAGGGCCGCCCGCTTCCGCTCGTTGAGAGCATGCCTCTTCATATATCCGATCCAGCCGACCGAATGGTGATCGCGTTCCTGCGCATGGCCGGCGAGTCTTTGCCGTGGGCCATCGGCTGGAAGATTGCGGACGGACCCGCGCGAATCCTGAGTGTGCCAGAGCCGCGCAACCGCGATCTCGTGTCAAGTATGGTGGCAGAGTTCGGAGATGCACTGATATCCCACCTTGGCATTGACTCCATACCCACGGACGAGGAGCCGATACCGGATGAGCGGCTGCCACAAGTTTGGATCGGCGGCCCCACCGATCTTGACATGCTTCACTTGATTGCCCTGCGCTTTGCACGAGCACGACGGGGGAACGACAACTTGCTTTCTCGACTCAACTGCTGCGGCAGATGTTGCCATGAACTCTTTGAATGTGCGGGGAATCCATTTCGAGCCAACTGCGTGGTCGCGTCCCAAGCGCTGCGCACCGTGCTCGTGTTTCCGACCGAGCCAATCAGGACGATGCACCTCGGCTACTTACTGGCAATGATTCCTGATGGCACGCTCCACCAGCGGCTCAGCCGAGGTGAGATCGCCGAGTCCGTTGCGTTGTCAACATCCTTGACTCCCGATGTTGAACGGGGGCTTGAGCCGCTCGTCACTGCATGGAGTAAGGGAGGTGATGCAGAACGCGAATCAGCTCGGCTGGAGTTGGACTGCATTCTGGCGAAGGAAGTGACGAGACGGTTGGACAGCGTTGGGGCGGCACTTCAGGCTCTGGGCAATCTGAAACTCCCCGTGAGCCCATCAGCAACATCGATACGGACCCAGAGCATCCGAGCGCTGCAGATGTTCAAGAACTACAACGCACGCGTTGTGGGCGGTGAGCCTTCGCGGTCGCCCGAAACGGATCACGATCCTCTCTTCGCAGCGAGTCACTTTCTTCAACTTGATGCTGATAGGCAGGAGGCCGCTGGTGAACTGCTTCATAATGATTCCCTGGCACTTTCTGATGCCGTTCACAATGGAAAAGCAATCTGCGGTGACGTGGTCAAACGCGAATTGATCACCATTCCGCCACGCACACTCCGCGTTCGTCTGACCGTGCAAACGGCCGACTTCGGTCCACTCAGGCTTCGGGAGGGTGATTGGACCCACTGTCCGATCGACACCAATTCAAGCCTTCGATGGGTGATTCAGTCCATCGACGAGATCCCAAATGGCGGGCGACTCGTCGTGTTGCAGGCAAACAAACCGCTAGGCGTAGACCAGGAGCCGCTTCAGGGATCAAAGCGGGTTGTGTTCCATGAGGCCAGCGAGCCCGAACTGCGGCGCAGACTTGCAGCAATGGTGTGGGATCTTGACGATCGACTCAAGAGTGATGCGTTGCCGTCGCGTGCCTTCCTTGCGCGGCTTCGGGGGCAAGACAGAGGGCACACTCCCCTTCCGTCGGATGTCGAAGATGACTGATCCTTCGCTGCACCGAGCCGATCTCAGCCGCAAGACCGATGCGTTAGCCCAACGGCTGCTCGAACGATTGACTTCAGAGGGAGAGACAGCTGATGTCGTGGCATCACCGCCGGGCGCAGGAAAGACCAGGCTCTTGGTGAAACTGTGCGTTGCGCTTGCCGGACAGGGGAAGGCCATCGGAGTCGTTTGCCAGACAACTCAGCAGGCGAACGATGTTGCCAAACGCCTTGTCGACGAAACGCCCCAGTGTCCAATTGTTCGCTTTCTGGGTTCGTCCGCACCAGCAGATGACAAGATCGATGGCACGCTGTCGGTCCGAAAGACATCGGAGTTCCCTGTTGGGAAGAAGGTAGTGATAGGCACTTCGGCAAAGTGGTCGCTGATCGGCATGTGCGACGTACTCGATGCACTCCTCATCGATGAGGCGTGGCAAATGACCTTCTCGACATTTCTGCCGATCATGCGATTCACTGGTCGGTTCCTGATCATTGGCGATCCAGGGCAATTGCCTCCAGTCGTGACCACACCGACCGAACGCTGGGCAACGTCCGACATGCCGCCCCACGTAGCTGCCCCTGAGGTGTTGTTGAGAGATGGGCAGATTCAGCTGCATCAACTTCCTGCCACGTGGCGACTCCCCCATGACTCTGCGAAGGCGATAGCTCCGTTTTATGACTTTGCGTTCGAAAGTGCAGCGCAACCGACAGAGCGCCGCTTTTCGAGGGCTGGTAGCGGACCGCTGGATGACATTGAGCGAGCCCTCAACGCGCTGAATGATCGTTCGACTTCGCTGCTCTTGGTTCCGACCCCCGCCAGCGGCACTCTTGCTACGGGGGATCGTGGAGTCGCGTCCGCGATCGTACAGACGGCCGTTCGGGCACTTGAAACAGGGGCAGTCGCAACCTCGAGGGATCGCGCCAAACCGCGCAATGACATTCTGCTTCCTCAAGACATTGGAATCACTACGAGCCGCCGAGAAATGGTGAGAGCGATCCGCGACGAACTTCCATCGGAACTGCGAACGCAGATCCGCGTCGATACCGCAGAGAGGTGGCAAGGATCAGAGTGTCAACTGATGATCATTGCGCATCCACTTTCGAGCGTCCGCGTACCGAGCGAGTTCGACCTTGCGACTGGCCGACTGTGCGTCATGGCGAGTCGACACCGATGTGCACTGATCGTCGTAACACGCGATCACGTGCCTGAGACCCTCGCAGGGCACATGCCAAGTGCAACACAACCGCTTGGACAAAGCGACACCGCTGGTCGCGGGCTGTTTCAGCACCGATCATTCTGGGAGGCGATCAGCGCGTGAGGAAAGTGAACCTGATTTCAACGCAAGTCACATCTCAGTGCTCTTTGCACGGACTGCCGTAGAGGCGAATCGTCGGCGGATTACGGACGCACTCAAAAGCCACGCGCAAGGCATGCGCCTGTCGAGTACGGAGGCACCAGACACGGCTGCGATCCACCTGGCGCTCACATTGGGCCTCCTTGCGCACCCGTTTGGGCGGCTCAAAGCGGAGGTCGTCATTGCTGACGGGGCCCCGAAGGACCCTCCTGCTAATCCAAGCCGAACGATTCTCGGTCAGAGTATAACACGATTCAACAAGCAAACAGGGTTTCACACGCAGGGCTCAATCAAGGTTGGGGCCCGTAGCGGTTCATACTTGGCCGCCTCGGCTGACCTTCGGGTCGGGGCAGATCCTCTAGTTGACGCTCAAGTTCTTCCACAGGTCCACGGAGGTCGGAAGGTAGTAAACGCTGATAGACCCTCCGCACGAACGCAATGATTCCCTCCGCCTTTGCGCGCACTTCGCCATCAACCCGCGACTGCTTGGCGTGTTCCAACAGATACTTGCGATAGGCACGGCGGCGGTCAGGTGCGATCGTTACCCTTCCGTCCTCGTGGATGAGTAGGCCGGTGATTTCGATGCTGTGGCCGTTTGCCCGCTCCAAGTCCTTACTCTTGGTCTGATTGATCTTCCAACCTGCGGCATAAATCACAGAGCGAATCTGCTGCTTCACGGCTCCGGGTATCTGATCCTTCTCGGAGGACACAGTAATGTCGTCTGCATAGCGGGTGACAGTCAGCCCATGCTGACTGCAGAGCGCAAACAACGAACGGTCGAGGTTGAGGCAGACGATGTTGAGAATGGCAGGCGAAGTAGGTGCCCCCTGCGGCAGCGATCCGTTGTGCAAGACCAGTCGCAAAAGTAAATCGAGGAAAGGCGTCACCATCGCGGCAGAGTCGACATGTCCAAACTGGGTAGTGACAAGCCGCCTCGCCCACGGCCTCAGGTTGGCCGCAACGCGCTGCTCCTGCACGCTTGGGAATGCGTCTTTCAGATCGTGATTGACGACCGCGCGTGCGCGAATGTGTGCCATCGCATTAGTCATGATGTCCCTGTTTCGACAAAAGCCATGCGCCGTGAAATGGACTGGAATTTGATAGAGCAACCTCTCCAAAATGGCACGCTGCACCCGCTTCAGCACGGGCTTGGGAGGGTTGATCTCACGGGTCCCACCTCTCACTTTCGGTATGCGAACAGAGTCGTACGCCATCCCTGCTTGCACTAAAATGAGTGCTTCAAGAATCTCCTGATCAGGACGACCGATGAGTGCGGACAAGACAGGCAAAGCACTGTCGAGGAAAGTGGGCGGCCGTGGCCGTGGCACCTGCGCAAACGACAGTGGTTTGCTCCGACGATCCCGAGGAGTCCAATTGCCCGCTGGACCGCGATAAATCCAGCCATCATCGCTTGAAACTTCAACTTCCGTATCTTTCGCAAGGACCCCATCTGCCGCAAAGCGGCGGGCTTGATCCTCGGCCATAGGTCCATAGCGGGTTCCCTTCGAATCAGTAAAGTGCCACTTCATTCGCTCTATGAATGTATCGGGAAGAACTTCGGCGCACAGTGCGTAGTCGATCCGAGCGACACTGCGTAGCCATCCGACCTGCAGAGTTGGATTACATCCAAACGGCAGGAACTCTTCGAGTCAGCCAGCACTGTTGGTAGCACTCCGTTTCTACGCGAACGCACAAACTCTCACAGTTATCACGGAGAAGGGCTTCGCGAGGCCTCGATCATGCCTGTTGTGCGTCACTCCGGTGGAGTACTGTGGCGTACATCACGGAATCATCGATCGAGAGCAATCGGCCATTCTGTGGGGTGCCTCTGCCTGCTCTCTACCCCCACTTCTGTGATGCGAGAATCATGCGTTCAGCCTAATGCGCAAGACGCTCAGGCGTTCATCGCGCCTCGATCACAACCACAGTCCGCTCGGTGATCGCACCATCTTTGGCTCGGAACCACTGGACTTCACTAGTCTGCGCCATCGCTATGGAGATCATCTGCCGCTCATCTACATCCCCAACAGTTCCAAGCCTTCATCCTCGGTGCATCAAGATGTAGAACAGGGTTGCGCCGTACGTACTGCATTGTCCGTGGGCAGATTGCTGGCCAAACTCTCCGCATGTGAGAAACAGGACGACGAATCGAACTCTCGCCAAGGATCCTGATCATTCACATCCAAATCTTGGTTGTAGGCGAAAACTACAACCAGATACGCCACTTCACGGAGAACAAGCGAACACTTCTGCAAGCCCATTGGCTTGAAGAATGTGGCTTTCCATCCACGTCCCACGCTTCATGTTGGAGCGAGGCAAACGCCGTTTGGCGATCCACAAGCACCGACGCGTTTCCAGTCAAGAATGCGACGAGACTCAAAGCGGGCGCCACCGAGTACTGAGCACAATAACAGTCGTGCCATACTGCAATGACTAGGGGCCACTTTCGATTCGCGTATCGATACTCACCAGCTGTCGGACCATCTCGCGGAAACTCAGGAACACCCTTGAGTTGCCGCCGCTTCAGGTCCAAAGCATCAAACACCCGCGTCCCAATCTGCTCACACGGCATGAGATCGGCGCGGCGCCATGCGGCCGAGACTTCACGCAGCGCCGAAACTGCTTCCGTTCCGGCTGGGATCAACGCAACTCCGCACGCGCAATCCACGGACAATGATGGCTAGCGCAGTTCTGCAAGGACTAACATCGACTCCTCGATACTCAGGGCTCTGTGGGGAACTTACTGACTGACTCTGAAGCCTTGGCCAACTCAACCCGGGCTGCTGTTGGAGGCGCTACCGCCGCAAGAGATGTTGAAGTACTTCACGTGCCTGATCGGGAGATTGGGCATCACTCCAGTCGGTGCCGACCGCCTCAAGAGTTGCCGAAAGCTCGTTCCCTAACTGCATTTCAAGATCTGCATCCACCGTAAGTCCCTCGGCCACCGTCGCCCCAAGATTGATACGTCGTGGAACCGTCGCTGGAACCTCCAGTACCCCAAGCTGGAATGGACGGAGATCAGTCCGAAGGAAAATGAGCCGAAACCGCGCGTACTGCGAGCGGATAGCTGCATAGTTTCCTGTCAACTCAATGGAAACACCCATGTGCGTCTTGACTTCGAATCCGGTATCGCCGGCGATGACATCTGGCTGGCCAGCACCGGGATTCGCGTAGCAACCGCGGTAGCGATCAATACACCCGAGTGCCTGGGCAACGGCATGCTGAAAGAAGGATCCAAACGACTGTGGCGCATGCCGTTCATTGCAACATGCGAGACATCGATCGAGCAGCGCGTCGGCAGCATGGGAGAGTTGGATCATCGTGCTCTCTTTCAGTCCATCGCTCATGGATGTTGCGGCGGATATGTTTCGATACCAGCAATTCGCAGGCGCCTCTCAGAGGGGATGCCGCCTCGCTCGTGATAGTTCAATCGCACGAGTCGAACAGTCCGCCCCGCCCTTGTCGCTCGTTCGCGCAAACGAATCGCAAACCCCTCATCGAAGGTTGAAACAAAAATCTGACATGGCAGTTCACGCATCGTCACACTGCCGAGATACTCAGCGACGGCATTTGAACTTGTCTGATCAAGGGCGTTGGTGGGCTCATCGAGGACCACCCACGGGACCCCCGACCCCGCCCGAGCGAGGACACCAGCAACGGTCAACGCCGCGCCGAGATTGACCACGACGGTCTGCCCCTCCGAAAGTTTAAGAACACTTTCACCTGGATCGACTGACCGGAGGTATGGGTTCTTGCGACCGTCCTCGCTCCCGTCATAGCGAAGACCCGCAAGCCAAGGATCGACCTCCTCAAACCTCGTCACGAGACGTTGAAAGGCTCCTTGCGCTTCTGGAGTGTCAAGCGCTTGACTCCGATCGGTCTCTGCTTGCACACGGCGTTCCTCAGCCATGCGCGCGATCAGCTGCGTCCACCGTGCGAGTTGCTGGCGCCTACGAAGATCAGCCTCGTGCCGTCCAACATCCAACCGATAGACAACCGCATTGAGTTCGTGCCGGGCGCGCAAGAGGCAGCCCAGCCTTTGGAACTGGTCAAAGTCCCTCAGCAGGGGCTCATGGTCATTCCGAAGTCGTCTCTCGCGCAATTGCCCCTCATCGTCGATGCCGCCAGCAAGGGTCGCAATCTGCCCGAACTGTCGCTCCGCTTCCGCCGTGGTGGCATCCGAATGAGCGACCAGCCACCGCTCAATCTCGACTCGGAGATCTGCAAGCGCGTCGCAGAACCATGGATCCCAGCCATCAGCGGGGGTCAGTCTGCTCAGCACTGATTGCAGGATCTGTTTCGACTTTTCAGAGTGCTCCAACGCATTTTGAAGACAGCGAGCGTGATCTGCAGATCGACTCTGAAGAAGGTGAAGACTTCGGTCAATCTCCACAATCAGCGCGCGCAAGCCTGCAGTCTCTTGGTCTGCGCCACTTCCTTCGTGTTGACCTTGTTCACTCAGCCGTGTCAGCACCTGACTCACATGCATATCTTGCTCGCACACTGGACACGGAGCGCGGCTCTCCTGTGAGATACCTGCGAGATACTTCAGTGCAGCCCGACGACAGGCCGAAAGACGATCTTTCGCATCAATCAGCTCCTGAGTCACTTGCTTCTGATGTTCAAGTTGCGAAACAACTGCGGGGCAGCCCCCAGCAGAAGTCAGTCGATATCGAGTACACAATTCGTCTACCGCACGCGCCAACTGTTCGTGCGCTGACCGAAGACGCTGCGCGGGCGAGCCAAAGGTATCGGTGTCTCGGGCGAAGCCGATCAACCGCTGCAGCGAAACAGCACACTCTTGGAATCCCCTGACACCGGCAAACGCGGGCACGAGCGAAGCCTCAAGCGAAACAGCCAAGTCGGGCCTTGGCTCAAACCCATTCCAATGGCGCCCACAGGCCGACGCGAGTTTGCGCCCTAGTGCGTTGTATGTCTCCGTTGTTCGTCTTATCCCGCCACACCGAGCATCTAGGTCGAGGTAAGTGCGTTGGAGTTGGCGGAGAATCGGGGGTTCATCTGACTGAGGTCCTCCACTGCTCTCGAGTTGTCTTACACACAACTGAAGAACTGTCGACTCTTGTTGGACTCGAGGAGAATTTGACGCGAGCGCAATCGCATCTCGCAGATTCTGAACCTTCTCCATCAATGCTTGGGATGCGATAAAGGCAAGCGATTGATACTGCGTTGAGCTCGTCAACTCCTCCGCGCGGTGGTCGGCATCCAACCCATAAACCCTCCCCATCGAACCAGGCTTCCGAAATGGACTCAGAAGACTTGTCTTTCCCGATCCATTTGGTCCAAGAATTATGATGAAATCTGCATCCTGCAGATCAGTCAATGTGCCTGGAAACACCGGATTATCTTTGCCAAGAACAACTTTGGCCACCCTCATGACTCCTGAGACTCCCCTTGAGTTGTCTGGCAGGTTTCTTGGATGAGTGCAACGATGCTGTCAATGACTCGCTTACCGGCAGCAAGTGGCCTGTCCCCATTACAAAGCTGACCTGCCTCAGAGGCAAGACGATCCTCAATCTGTTCGATCATTTCAGCTTCTGTCATGTTGGAAACCACCACTCTCTGCCTGTCCTCAGTACTTCACACCTCAAGTAAAGATCGCGCCGAAGTCTCTAGCCAAGCCGCAGCGATGCGCGACGCTGTTTACGCACTAGGTACCAACCCATGAACTCGTCAGTTGCCTCTTGCGCCAAGTCTTTTACAACTTCCTTGCGCAGGTCTTCAAAGTTTGCCGCGTTTCTGTCCTTTCGAAGTCTCTTGACTGCCAACTCGTAGACCTTCTTCATTGGCTCATAGCTCTCCAGTTCTTCGCCTACCTGCTCCAAACTGTCCTGCAATTCGGCAACTGCAGCGAAACCAAGAGCTAGTGCGACGAGCAAACAACCAAGGTCAATCCAGAAACTCAGGGGTTGAATCTCAAGCCAACTCCCAACCAACACCAAAGCCAGCAGGCCGAAGGCAAGTGCGAGCGTGGCCCTTCGCGACCAAACCTTGAGCTTCTCAATCCTTCTTTGCAACTTCTTGCGGCGGCCGTCCTCTGAAATCGCATCACGAAAGTAATTGAACTGCCCATCAATCCACTTGCCACTGCCGTTGCTCTGAACATCCTCAAGTGGCTGCTGCTTGCGTAGCGCGCAACACACGATCAATTCAAGACACCCGCCTCGCAGCAACTGACGTACAGGGCGTCCAACACTAACGTCAAAGGCGCTCATGAGATGACTGACTTGCAAACTCAGTCCATGGTGAAGAAGACCAGTTTGCACGCGAATTCCCTCTGCCCCTGCCCTCGCGAGGGCAAACACTCCATGCAACTCATGGCGTGTGGGTCGTCGAATCATCCTCACTAGCCAGGTCAGAAGACCACAGTAAAGCAACAGGAGAACAAGTGTTGCAGTGAGGGGGAGATTCCAACTTCCCTGATCGGCCTGGACGCGCCAACTCTCACTCCACTTGTAGTCTGCATCGCCGAATGCCCCCACCAAGGCAAACAGGAGAAGCGCAAGCATCACAACAGCCGGCTCCTTCTTGGCCTCTCGGCCTATCTTCTGCTTGCACTTCTTCGCCAGCCCGTCAAGCGCGGTTGCTCGCTCCTCCGCCACCTCTTGTAGCTGCTTGAAGTTCATTGGTCGGCCGTACAACTCACGCTCAGACGGGCTACATTCAGCATTCACACTGTCAACCATTCGAAACGCCTCATCGAGCTGCTCAAGAGCCTTCCTATTCTCTTCGTCCCATTGACAGAAAAGCGGTGTTTCGTCGATCTGTCTTCTTGTCGGAATGCGATAGAGGGGTTCGCCGTGAGGCAAAAGGGACGATCTTTCCTGCTGGAATACATACCTGCTCACTAGGGGCATCCCGATCATCCTTTCCGCAACCTCGCATCGCCCCATTGTTCGGCGCCTTACAGCCGAGGCTGTCCCCGCGGGCTTATCCACATCGACACCATTCCAAAGCGCGATCAGTAAGTGAGACTGATCCACTATGAATGCCGCTAGTTGGTCGTAAAAGGCATCTCGGCTCAGCGACGACTGAGGCGGCTCGGCATCCTTCGACTCCTCTCGCGCCTCTGAAATGGCCTGAGTTGGCAGTTCGAAAACAACGCTGCACATCTGCTCGACCTCTTCATAAGCCTTCCAAGCCTCTTCGGTAAAGTCATTTCGGTACCACTCGCGCGGCATCGGCAATACGCCCATGATCTCAATCCGCCTCCCTCCCCAAGGGCAAAGCGGTTGCCTACGAGCCCACTCAAATGCCCATCGCGAGGCATACTGATCGCAACCCTCAGCAAGTCCATTCAGTAGGACGAAGGGAGTATCAGGGAAACGTTTGGCTAGATCATCCAAGAGTGCAAGGAACTTTGCACGAATGTCCTTAAGACTGTCAGTCCGTGGATCACGATGACCAGAAAGACCTAGAACAAGCGGCACTCTGTTAGACATGCTGAACAGATTCCTCAGCAAAGTGGAGACTCAGCGAGACGGCCCCGCGAAGCCACTCACGGAAGATGACTTCGTCCGATGCCACGGTCCACCAATGATATCGCTGCCTGATATCGACGCGTACCCGCAGCGGCTCAGTCTTTGCCGCAGCGACAGCAGGACAAGCGGGCTCAAATCAACGGAACCGCACCCCCTCTGAATATGACCCAGCGATCCTTTCAGGAGATGCGAGACTCGGGCACCCAACGCTTCCAGAAACCTCCCGACAATTCCGCCAACGGTCACACCCCTGCCCGCACCTTCAAATGCGAAGTCAGAGAGACATTCGCTGTTGGCATGACATGCCTCCTACCGAGGGGTTCGGCCTGATGAAACGGCGGCTTGTGTCTCCAAATGTTGGAGAGTGCACTACTCCACCAACTCGTATTGGGGGATGGTGGCGTTACAACGGACCGCGTCCTCTACACGCCCCCTTCCACCCCAGCCAGATGTGACGAGTCGGTCAAGCCTGTCCACCGCGCCGTTCAATCCATGCAATCCGCTCGCGTAGTCGTATCTGCTCGCGTAGTCGATTGGCTGTAACCGTATGCGTAGCAGCTCCTCGAGCGTCGCCAAACTCCTCGCATGCATAAGCGAAAACCTTCCAGAATGCCGCCGCAGTCTCGCAGAATTCAGCACCCCCATTGACCCAAAAGTCGGCCTCAGTGGGTGATGGGTCCGCCTCGACCAACCCGACCGCCAGGTGCGCAGCCTCCGCCAGCATTAGCCGCGGGTCGCGACGCGGGGTCTCGGCGAGCATCCGCCGGCCAGACAAACACGCAGTTAAAACCAGACTGTGGACACATTCCACCGCATCCTGCCGCGCCTCTGGTGTATTCAGTTCCTCCCAAAGCGCGCCGAAGATTGCAAGGCACTCGCTGTAGTCCGCCATCGCTGCATCTAGACAACCGCGTCGCACCTCGATGTAGGCAATTCTTTCCAAACTCAAGCCGAGATCACGCCGTGAGTGATGGGTCTTTAGTTCCTCACACATCGCACTAAGGATCGCATGGCGCTCGTTGTACGTCGCCATCGCTGCGTCTAGATCACCGCGCTTAAAATCGATGTAGGCGATTCTCTCCAAACTCGCGCTGACATCACGCCACGACTCTAGGGTCTTCGTCTCCGCATGGATCGCGCGCGCAAGTTCAAGCCCATGCCGCGATACCTCAAGCCCAAGTTCAAGTACGCCCGCTATCGACAGTAGGTCAGTGAGATTGCCCACAATAATCAGCTGAGTGGCTCGATCGCCATCGACCACTTTCCACTCCCACCACGCTTGCCCCATTGCACGCCCGAGAGATTGCCCAGTCGAACTCTCGCCGCGCGCCTCGGCCACATTGCTCCACGACCAAAGCAGGTGCTGCGTTGGCACCCCCCGCAGAATCACACCACCCACTCCCGCATCAATCAAGCACCGCTCAAGATCGTCCCATGCCTTAGCTAGGTTCAGGTGTTCATTTACTCCCAAACCCATTCGCACAGACGGCGGCTGCTCGCTCCACCACAGTCCAAGAGCGTGGTGAGTTGATCGCTGACGCTCCGGCGTCAGTTCGTATCGCTTGTGTACCCCTCTGCTCACATACGCATGCGAGAACTTGACCATGCCTCGGTCCTCATACAGTGCGTCTGTCAGCGTCAGCTTGATCCGTGCAAGTTGGTATGGCGTGATCTTTGCAAAGTCCACAAGTTCCGAATCACTCATACCACCGAAACTCGCCCAGATCGCTTCCAGTGGCTTTTGGACGATCTCCCTTCCAAGATCCCCTTCAAGCCGCTCGAAGATCACCCCAAAGAGATCACTCGGCTCCTCGGCTACCAAGCACTCGCTGATCCGACCTGACAGTCCCTCAAACGACCCGTACACACAGAGTTCGTCCACCAGCGTCTTGAGGAATATCGGCAGCGTTGCCCGCGGATGATCGATGATCCGCTCGATTTCGCGCGCCGGCAACTGTCGCCCACGCCGCGTAACGAGTGCTTCACCGAGATACTCCCGAGCTGTCTCCTTCGTAAACGGCTGTGCAGCCAGTTCCACCACACCGCGCTGACGCAGCTCATCGAACGACTCGCCAGACAGCGTCGATACCACAACGCGCAAATGGGGCGCCATCTCCTGAGGTAGCCAGCCCAAGTACAGCGGCGTGCGAGGCTCCAGTTTGTCCAACCCGTCCAGCGCGATGATCACCGACTTGCCCTGCCGCTTCGCCCACGCAGATGCTTCCGCAAACCACTGCGCAAGTTGCTGCAACAGCACATCGTCTTTACTCTCGATCTCTTTGATCGAGCCCGTCGCTTGCTTGATCTCCTCCGCTAACCGCCTCAGGATCCCCGCCGGACGCGCCGATCCTTCCCCCGCAGCGAGGTAGTGCTCGATCACCACATCATTCCGGTGATTCGCGCGGTACTTCGCCATCACATTGGCAATCAGTGCGCTCTTGCCTGTTCCAGACTCACCCGTCACAACCGTCATCCGGCTCCGAGCACCATCTGAGCCCGCCTCATCGTTGGCAGACTCAAGACGGCTGAGCAACTCTTCCACCGCCCTTTCCTGCCCCACATACCCGCGGCAACGCTCGAACGCATAGGACTCGTGACTTCGGCGCGTCCGCTCGAGTTCATCGGGCAATGCATCGGCGGGGTACTGCTCATCGATGACCTTCCACAGGTCGTCAATAATCCGCTTGGCAACCTCTTCGGGAGTCTCGTACTCCACCACCGGGAATGCGCTTTCTCGGATCCGCAACTTCAGCCGCTCAAGTTTGGACCGCTCCTCCTCGCCCTCGCTGCGGAAGTCCGCACCCCTGCCTGCGCTCCACTTCGGATCGCGAAAGTAGAAGCACGCTCGTCCCGCCATGGCGGGGTCACGCAGCACACCATGCAGGATCTCCAGTTCTGTCACGCTCGTACCGCCCGCGTGTTCATGCAGCCACGGCTGCTGATCCATCAGCAGCTCTGGGTATTGGCCCTTCGAGGGCGTCCACCCGTAACGCTCACCGAGGAACCCGATGAAGTAGGGACGCGCCCGTTCGATCTCCCGCAAACAGATAGGCAGTGTCTCGCCCCGATCCGATTGATCCTGCGTGATTCCCCACCGCAGATCCACCTCCTGAACTTCCACGAACCGCTCGCGCGCGCGCCGGCGTAGTTCGGGAAACACATCCTTC